>MDTG01049359.1_pt1 | contig 33747 bp, 35 predicted proteins | sample 811421 | NCBI WGS metagenome assembly MDTG01 (sample SAMN05326645, study PRJNA326480) | marine metagenome | isolation source: seawater | place: Pacific Ocean: South East | collected 2011
AACTGATTTCTGAAATTGGAATTTCTTAAAAACCTTATTCCCAAAATTACCGCAGATAAATCTGTAATCCAGACAAAAAGAAAAGGATCAATTCCTGAAGATGCCTTTTTGTCCACCAGAGAATAAAAAGAAATTATGATCCCTATCAGTATTGCCGAGAATGCCCCGCTTTTTAGGAATAGTTTTCTTTTTTCTCTGTCTGTTATATCCCCAACTGAGATGGATCCCGTCAATATTATTCCAGATATTATAAGGAAGCAGCCAGCAACAGCCTGAAAAGTCATCTTCTCGTTTAGAATAAATATCCCGTAAACGGGTATTAGAAATACCGAGAGCCCCCTTGCTATGGGATACACAACCGAGAGTTCAAATTTTGAATAGGCCCTTCCAAGAAATATAAAGTAAAAAAAATGAATTAGAAGGCTCGAAAAGGTAAACAGGAAAGTCTCAGTTGAAATTGTTGAATTGAAAAGTCTGTAGATTGCGTAAGGTGTAAATATGATCCACCCAACAATTGCGATGGCAATAATATATGTAATGGGGTCATTTGATTTTTTTAATTGAATATTCCAAATAGAGTGAATGAATGCTGAGAAAAGCACCAATAATGTTATTTCTAATTCCATCTATAAAATCCAAACTAATTGAATATTTTCATTGATTCTTATTATGATAATTTTTTACCAGAGATTTAATGATTCTGAAAATAACATTTCGAAATCTTTTCTTTCTACGGGTATAGGAGACAGCTTTGTTACCCTGTGCTGTGGAAGCGTTCCTTCTACAAGAGTTTGCACGTCTCCTTCTGTGTAACCAAGTCCGCTCAAGCCGTTGGGCATATTAAGCTCCCTTAAAAGCTCTATGAGTTTGTCCGCGATCGCATTTCCTGCATTTTCTTCATTGATATTTGAAGTATCCACTCCGAGCAGCGAGGCGGCCTTCAGGTGTTTTTTTGGGTTAGATGAAGAAGTGAACCTGAATACGGCGGGCGCATTGAGTATGACTGAAAGTCCGTGAGGAACTATCGGCTTTCCTTGGGGGTATCCTTCCGGAGTAAACTCCTTGACGTTTCCGGAAACCGCATAAGACATTCCATGGGGAAGATGTACTCCCGCGTTTCCGAATCCTACCCCGGCAGCGGATGCGGCAAGCATCATGCTTTCCCTCGCCTCTTTATTTTCAGAATCATTGATAGACTCAACTATGTTTTGGGACACCACTTCTATGGTTCTCATTGACCACACGTCGCTTACAGGATTTGATCCCTGGTATGCGGGCCTTTCTCCCGGATCACCGGGACTCTCCCTGTCTGAGAAGGGCATTGCTGTATAGGATTCTATGCCGTGGCACAGCACGTCGAATCCGCTGCATGCAGCCACCATCCTAGGCATTGTTTTGATATTTTCCGGATCGATTATTCCAACGCTAGGTCTCAGGAACCTGTCGGAAAGCCCGGTTTTTGCGTGCATCTCCTCAAGATCGAATATTGCTCCGCCGGTAGTTTCCGATCCTGTGCCCGCTGTCGTTGGAATGCATATGCATGGCTTCAGAGGGCCTGGTACTCTTATGCCTTTTCCTATGGGGGCATTTACGTAGTCTAGGAAGTCTGCTGGGTATGTGGAGTACAGGTTCGCTCCCTTGGCTGTATCCATGGAGGATCCTCCCCCGACGGCTATTATGCCATCAAATTTTCCATCAATTGCAAACTGAGAAGCTTCTTTGAATGAGGTGTCTGTTGGTTCCACACTGACCTTATCGAACACCGAATACTTGATATTTTCCTTTTCCAGAGACTTGAGTGCCTTTTCAAAAAGAGGGAGCTTAGAGATTACTTTGTCGGTTACGATCATGGCATTTTCAATTCCGAATCTTCTGGCTTCGTATCCAACCTCCTCCGTGCACCCATTTCCGAATTTTATGGAGGATGTGTCTATTGTGAAGATGTTTTCTTTGCTCATGACCTTAATCCTAATTGAATTATTTAATTTTTAAAATAATAGATTAATGATAAATTTTATATATGGAAACTAAAGGTGAAAGAAGAGAGAAAAAGAGGGAGTCATTAAAAAAGAAGACTTCTGACAATCGAAAATCAGTTAATTTGATTATAGATCTTATAAAAAAAAGATCTAAATCACGCAAGTCAAAAGGAGAATAGTTAGTTTTTCCGCTTTAATTGCCATGTTCCATTTCCATTGGAAACAAATATATCCCCCTTCCATATGAGGTTGCAACAGCAATAGAATTGGCAAACAGAGGATATTTGGTCTTTGGTCCAAGCGTGTGGGAGTTAACAAAAAAGAAGAAGCCACTGAGTTTCTACTCAAGTAGGCATCAAGAAATTTGGAGCGGCTAACGGAAATCGAATCCGTATCTGAACCTTGGCAAGGTTCCATAATAACCATTATACGATAGCCGCATTTCAGTTAGAAAATATTAATAGAAAAGAACTATTTTTACCAGTTCCCAGCGTCTCTCCACGAGTATTTTGGCTCCCAGCCCAGTATGTTTTTTGCCTTGTCTATGTCAAGCAAGGTTCCGTATTCCTCTACTTCCTTTACGTAGGGAACTTCAGCGAACAGTTCGTTGGTGGCTTCCTTCGTGGGTATATCAAGAACGGTATCCTTGCCGTTTATGAAGAATGCTTCGTGTCCTGTCCAGTCTCCCTCTATGCTGAGCCTACAGGCAGACGCAGCGTCCCTTCTATCCGTCCAAGCGAAAAACCCCGCAGCGTTGTGTCCTGTCAGATCCATTTTCTTTTCGGCCTTCACGTAATTTTTCGCCATCTCCTCGTCCCATAGCGCATGGAATCGCATGTTCGAAATCTGCACCTTTCTCTTTCTTGCGAAGGACTCGCCCATTTCTTCGCCGAGCCACTTTGTCATACTGTAGACATCCTTATTTCTAGTAGGATGTTTTTCATCTACAGGGAAATATTCAGGAGGGATAGGAGGTTCTCCCCATAGAGTTGCTGGCCATCCGGCTCCAAGAGCATTTACGGAAGAAGCTAATACTATTTTTTCTATCCCTTTTTCCTCTGCAGCCTCTAAAACATTGAACGTCGAAGTCATGTTGACCCTGAAAATTTCTTGGTTCGGGATTACTCCAGGACTAGGTATCGCGGCCAAATGAATAATTGCGTCACAACCCGAAGTCGCAAATACCGTTTCTCCATAATCTGTGAAATCTATTCTTTTATAGCTTAGATTAGGATTACTGTCTTCAAGATAACCGTTAACCACGTCCGCGTTTACTACGCTGTGACCATTATCCAGAAGCTCTCTGATTACATATTTGCCCGCTCTTCCGCTTCCTCCGGTTACAAGTACTTTCATTATTCCCTCACTTTGAAAAGTGGTGCCTCAGGGCGGGCTCGAACCGCCGACACATGGATTTTCAGTCCATTGCTCTACCAACTGAGCTACCGAGGCACGCAATCATACGATGTTATTTTAGGTTGCAATTCTTTTCAAGTGCTAAAATATTCTTGATGACCGAAATGTAAAAATATATAGTTAAATCTATGCCTTCAATAATAATAGCATCCGACAAGTCGAGTAGCGGCAAAACCATGGTTCGCTCTGTGGTCTCGTCATACCTAAAATCAAAGGGAGTTTCTGTTTCAACAATACCTTCAATACACAGATATTCTCAATCTGACAATAAGTCCCTTGAATTGCCTGACGTTGAAGTTTTGTCAGGATTTGATGCTATCGACCCCAATGCATCCTCCGACAAAGAGATAGGAAAAATTTCAGAAATAATATCTAGTAATTCTAGCAAAAAAATGATTATATCCGAATCGAATTCTACAGACATGAATCACAACAGAAAGCTTGCTGAGGCCAGTAATTCAAAAATTTTACTTGTTGCCGACTCAATTGAAAAAGCCAACAAGGCAAAAGAAGAGATTGGGGATCATTTGGCCGGAATAATATACAACAATATTTCAAGGCACAAAATTGATTTGGTGAGGTCAGGAAGCGGGAGTGAATTGCTGAGTGTTATTCCTGAGAACAGGCACATGATTTCAAGTACCGTAGATCAGTATGTCAAGCATCTTGACGGAAAATATCTATACGAATCAGAAATGAAAAACGAGCTTGTGCTTAATGTTATGATAGGTGGAATTGTTCTTGACTGGAGTGTACTTTATTACGAATCCCAAAAAAATGTTCTTGCTCTTATAAGAGGTGACAGACCGGATCTTCAATTGGGGGCATTGCAGGCCGGAGGAAACGTTAAGGGGATTGTACTTACTAAAGGAATAGAGCCTATTGAATATGTAACTTATGAGGCAAAGAAGCTTAAAATTCCTCTGATTTTAGTCGACCACAATACTCACGAGACGGCTGACAAGATATCAGGAATCGTTGCCAAGTCAAAATTTGATCATGTAGAAAAACTGGAAAGCTGCCTAAGTCACTTTACCGCCAATATTAGTCAGGGCGCCGTTGACAAAGCTATGGATCTCAATACTCTTTAGCGTGTAACTTGCGTTAGCAGGTAGTAATCTTTTAACAGGTAACTTTGTATGACAAAAGAACTAGACAATCTATCTGAAATTCAAAAAGCAGCTGTAATTCATAAGAATGGACCTGCGATGATTATTGCTGGTCCCGGATCAGGAAAAACAAGAGTTATTGCAAACAGAGTTTCATATCTTATAAGCCAGCATAAAGTTTTACCCGAAAGAATACTTGCTGTTACTTTTACAAATAAGGCGGCTGACGAAATGAGGGAGAGATGTATTGCTCTAACAAATCAGCCCGGAGTCAATATCTCCACTTTTCACAGTTTGTGCGTATCCCTACTTCGTGAGTACGGAACAAGAATAAATGTGGAGCCTAATTTTTCTATCTATGATGACTCAGACCAACTCAGACTTGTAAAAAGAATTTTAAAGGATATGAACAAAGATCCCAAGAAGCTCCCTTTTAAGATTTCAACATTTTTTTCTGAGATTTCAGTTGCAAAAAACAATAAATTAACTTCTTCTGAGTATATTACCAGTGAACAGAACAATCCCGATGGAGCCTTGTTTTCTCAGACTATTTATGAAATTTACGATAGGTATGAGAAGGCTTTAAGGATGGCAAATTCATTGGATTTTGATGATCTACTTTTAAAAGTTGTTTTACTGCTTGAAAACTTTCAGGACGTAAGGGATGACATTGAAAATAGGTATCAATATTTATTGGTGGATGAGTTTCAGGATACAAATAAATTGCAGCTTGAAATATCCAGGAAACTGACAGAAAAAAATAAAAATATCTTTGTAGTAGGCGACCCTGATCAATCAATTTATTCTTGGAGAAATGCAGAACCAAGAAATTTGCTAGATTTTGAAAAATTATTTCCGGAATCTTCAATTATTAAACTTGACCAGAACTACAGATCAACTAAATCAATCATAGCGGTAGCGGATAAACTGATCTCAAATAACACGGAAAGGTTTAAAAGGGAGCTTTGGACTGGAAACAAGGACGGAAACGACGCAGTATTGATAACCGCCAGGAATCCATCTTCAGAAGCTGAATTTGTAACAAGGGAGTTGAGCTACCTAATCAATAAGGGCATATCCCCTGAAGAAATTGCGGTTATGTACAGAGTTAATTCGCAATCCAGAAGCATGGAGGACAAGTTAGAGGAATTGCGAATTCCATATAGGCTTATTGGGGCACTTGGCTTCAGGGAGAGAAGGGAGATAAAAGATATGATTGCATATATTTCTGTCCTTATAAATCCCAATGATGAAATTTCTTTATCTCGAATTATCAATACGCCTAGAAGAGGCATAAGTGATGCGACCTACTTGTCTTTAAGGCAAGCATTCATGTCTCAGAGTCAATATGAAAGCATACTGGGATATTTGCTGAGCAGGCCGTGGAGGGAAGATTTCAAGGTTAACAAGAGGGCAGAGTCAGCGTTGGATAAATTTGCAGAAATGATTAGTGGGTTAAACCACAAGGTAAAGGTGTTGGGCACGGAAAGTCTTATTTCAGAAATAATTGAAACTTCGGGATATGGAACATACCTTGAGGAGGACCCTGATTATGACAATAGGCTCAGAAATATAGAAGAGCTAAAGGTTAAAGCAAGGGAAATATCTTTGAATATAACTGATCCTTTCGAGAAAACTATTGAATTTGTTCAAAAATTTGCACTTTTAGCAAAAGCGGATGATTCCCCTGAAGCAGAAAAAATTGAAAAAATAACCCTTATTACACTTCATCAAGCTAAAGGCCTTGAATATTCAGTGGTATTTATAATTGGATTTGAGCAGGGCATGCTTCCTCATATTAGGTCTATTGACGATCCTAAGGAAATGGAAGAGGAGAGAAGATTGTGCTATGTGGGTATAACTAGAGCTAAAGAGAGACTTTATCTTACAAACTGCCTTAACAGGGTTACATGGAACAATCAAGGAAAAAGCATGTTTTCTCAAAGCCAGATCCCTTCCCAATTTCTTTCAGAGATACCCAAGGAACTTCTAAAGACTGCTGATTATGATGATTATGGAAGCATTAACTATACTGAAAAATTTTTTAGACAAGAAGATTATGTTAAGCCGACAGAAAAGAGGAATGATAATAATTCAAATTTTTATGTCTCGGACATAGTTACCCATAAAGTGTTCGGAAAAGGAATAGTTGTTTCTATGAATAGCGACAATGATGAAGATGAGCTTTTAATAAAATTTGATGAGATTGATGAACCTAAACTAATACTTCCAGCTTATGGATCAATACACAAAGAAAACCAAGAGCAAGGAAATGATAAAGATTTTAATTTCTTAAAAGATTTTAGATCTCCCAAAGATTCTTTAGATGATGATTTTAGCGATTATTTTGAGGATTAGTTTCCTCCCAATTATTTTTTGACAATTCCATCTTAATAAAATTCATCCCTTCTTTTCTGATAGGGCCAACTTCTTTAAATCCAACTTTTTTGAATGATTTTCTTGCCCTCTTATTTGTCGTAAGAGTATGAAGATACAGCAAGATAATGTTAGTAGTATTAAATATATGAGAAGTAAGGGTAAATAATGCATCTGTACCATAGCCTTTACTTAAAAACGTCTTATCTCCAATAATAATTCCGATTTCTGCTTCTTTTTCTATTGGATCAATGTCGTAATACATTATGTTCCCAATTAAATATCCATCTTTGTCTTCTATTGCGAATTTAACTGACCATGGGACTGGGTATTTAAGTTCATCCTTGAAATGAGATATATACTCTCTTAATGAAATATTTATAGGTACAGTCGCATCTAGTGCCGAAAGCTCCGGGTCGGCCCTCCATTCATAATCCTGTTCAGCATCTTCAATTTTTTTTGAGCGCAAATTTATCTTAGAGCCTTTGATTTCTAATGACTCTTCAGCTTCAGGTGTTTTTGACCAATTTAATAGCTTCTTCCAGTACATCTTTCTCCCCTTGAAAAGTTAATTTTTCCAAAGCAGAATCTATCTGTTCCCAATATACTTTATCAAATTCATCGTCATGATCCAGAATATTGCCACCTTGTTGTTCCATAAGAAAAAAAGATACTTTCTTGTTTACTATACTTTCTAATATTTGAAATGAGTAAAATATATCTTTGATTTTCTTAATAATGCTTACATTAATTCCTGTTTCCTCCATAACCTCTCTCAAAGCAGTTTCAGATTCACTTTCTCCTTCATTTGGCTTACCTTTTGGTAGAGCTACAAGATTCTCTGAAAATCTTTCACATATTAGCACCTCGGGAATATTATCATTACTTCGAATAACTACGCCTCCTGCGGACCAAATGTCAGGATTATTTGAATATTCTTCTTTATTAATTATGGATTTACCCATCAAATATCACTACTTTCCTCTAAACTATCAACATACTTTGAAGGACATTTGATTGAAAGGGAAGTAGTTTTGAAGACTCCATCTTTTTCAATGGTGCCTTGAATTATTATCTCTGCATTTTCGTTAAAGAATATTTCTCCAATTTCTCCCGAATAAGAAACAGACATTTGTTCAGATGACTCATCATCAGTGATACTAAAGTAAGCTGTCAATCCATCTGTAGATCTATGAAAAGTATTTGGTACAAGTTTTCCAATTACCCCTAAACTTTCCTTGCTTGAAATTTCTGATGAATTTAGAGCATCTTGAACAGTAATATATTTTGTTGTTGCTGCTCCGAAGCTTGAAATAGCAAGATAAGAAACTGCTATTATGATTGATAAAAGAGCTATAAAAATCTTTAATTTTGATGAAATGAATACTGGACTCGATTGAGCCAATTCTCCTAAATTTTTATCATCATCTTTCATAATTTATTTCGATGCCTTTCTTAATCTTCCATTTATAATTAATACGTATGCAAAGAATGCAACCCAGGCTACAGCAAAACATGCAAATAAGAAGGAGAGATTAGTTTTTACATTCCTGTTTTCCATGTCAGTAATTTCTTTAGCTGCCCCTTCTTCATGCAATACGGTTAAGGGTGCAAATCTTTTTTGATGATCTTTAAGTTTTATAGCAACTTCTTTAGCATTATCATTTTGGTTGCCTATCCATCTGTCCCCGGCAATATTTTCTAGGCCAAACTCAGTGGGATTTTCTCCAGATTTAATATCTATATTTACAAAGTCACCGTCGTTTTTCATTATCAATATTCCTTCAACATTACCATTGGCGTCTATAGAAATAGCATTGATTACACCAGAGACTAGTTCTTCGTGCCCATCTGCAAAAATTTGAGAAGGTTGAGTTAAAAATAAAATTAATAAAAATGAAAATAAATATTTATACATTGTTACTCCCTAAAAGCTTATTCGTTTGATATTGCACCCAAACTATCCCAATGAACATCAAGGTTACAGCAAGCACTGAAGTTAAAAGTGTAATAACCATTTCTGAGCTTAGGCTAGATTCTTGAGTTGCAAGAGGTCCTACAACCGCTTGTGGATGATTTTCCTGCCAAATTTGAGCCGCATAATAAATTATAGGGCTGTCTATTGCGCCTATTAATGCAATTATTGCAGCAATTCTATTTCTTGCATCTCCTGGAGGAAAATAATTTCTAAATACAAGATATGCACAATAAATTAGAAATAAAATTAATGCGGTAGTTAGTTTTGCCTCACCCGTCCACCATATGCCCCAGACTGGTTTTGCCCAAACTATTCCTGAGAAAAGCATCACGACTGCACATACGACACCTACTTCAGCTAATGATTGGGCAAGATTATCCCAATAAGTCTTTTTAGTTACAAGAAACATTAGGCTGGCAAAGGCTACTGCAATTATTGCTACCATTGAAGCCCACGCAAAAGGAACATGAACATAAAGTATTCTTTGAACCAATCCTTGGTTAATTTCAGTTGGAACCCACATGAATATCATCCAAATTGAAAGAATGACTGCGGCACCAGAGATTATCAAATATAAGTTTCTAAACATTATGATATTAAATTATTTTTATATATTTTATGATGCAATGACAAAGATATATCATTGTTCTATTATTTTTCCAAATAAAAAAGTTAGTACTATAATAAATATTATATCAAAAGAAATCCCCAAGCTTAGCCATAAATTAAAATTTTGGGATCCTGTTCCCGACAGCCCTGCCCTTGTTAGTTCTGTAGCAAACATTATAAGAGGGATTAGTATTGGTATTATGAGTAGAGTTAACAGAATTTCATTAGATCTTGATTTTGATGAAATAATTCCAAAGAAAGTTCCTATGCTACTAAATCCTAAATTAAATACTGGAATAGCAACTAATATATGTAAAGAAAGAGGATTTGAGTTAAATAATATAGAGAATACGGCAATTATTAAGCATTCAGATATGGTAAGAAATAAAAATAAAGAAAGTATTTTACTGAAAAAAATAAGCTCAATTGGTATAGGCATAAGTAAAATGGCGTTTAGTGTTTCATTTTTTTCTTCATGATAAAAGAATTTAGACATTGCTATAGAACCTGAGAAAACAATTGATGCCCAAATTATTCCTGAGCCCATTTCGGCAGGTATGCTTGAAGGATTTGATGATGTAACTGCAAATATTGACACTACTAGTAGAGAAAAAAGGGTAATTGCAACAACAATTTCTTTAGACTTTAATTCAATTAGTATGTCTTTGCCTGAGATTATTAGGAGAATTTTGAACCAATTTTTCATAATTCAGAAATATCTCCGGAGATTAGTTTTAATTTTCTGTTAGAGCATTTATTAAAAAAAAGTTCATTATGACTTGTAAATAGATTGGCTTTAGATTTTTTGGATCTTTTTAAAAATATATCCGAAAATATTTCTAAAGTACTATTGTCAATATTTGCATCAGGTTCGTCTGCAATTAATATTTCTGGGTCATTAAGTAAGCTTTTTGCAAATCCGGCTTTTCTTTGATTACCGTTAGAAAGCTTATAAATTTCGATATTTAATAATCCAGATATATTTAATTCATTTGCAATCTCATCAACTCTATTTTTATAGTTAATTATCCCTAAAAGTTTCGAAAAAAATAATAAATTTTCTTTTAGTGTTAACTGAGGATAAAGCATGTTAGAGTGCATAAGTACCCCTATTCTTTGCTTCACAAATAAATTTTCTGGCTGTTTATAGGGATCTCTGTCAAAAATTTTTACTGATCCTTTGTCGGGCTTCAAAAGACCGCTAATAATTCTTAGAAGTGTAGATTTTCCAGATCCATTTTCGCCTAAAACGCAAACACTGTCCCCATGATCTAAGCTTAGGCTTGAGTTCATTATTACATGGTTATCTTGGTAACTTTTATTTATTTTTATAGCGGATAAAAGCAATTCTTTGAGTAATATTATTTTAGTTTTATACAATGATAGACTATATTCATTAAATCGTAGTAATAAATGGAGGATATATTGAAATTTGGCTCCTTTGAAAAAACTGGTAAAAATTTTATCGGCATAATAAATCAAGAAAAAGTTGAAGAGATTGAAGGTGATATTTTTACTAATAAATACGATCTAACGGGAAACCTTTTTGATATTTCTGAGCTGAAAATTTTACCTCCTGTAAGACCATCAAGTATGCTTGCATTGGCAAAAAATTATGGCTCTCATTTGCATGGAGATGCTCCTCCAAAGCAGCCTGAACCCTTTTTTAAAACTATCTCGTCGTTAGCAGGACACAATGATGAGATAATAATACCCAGAGATTCAGAAAAAGTTGATGCAGAATCCGAATTAGTTGTTGTTATTGGTAAGACCGCTAAAAATATTCCTTCAGCTAAAGCTTATGATTATATTTTTGGTTATACTTGCGGGAATGATGTCAGCGCCAGAGATTGGCAAAAAGGAGATAAGAGTTGGTGGAGAGCTAAATCGTCAGATTCTTTTTCTCCAATAGGCCCTTATATTGAAACTGATATAGATCCGGAAAATTTACAGATCACTGGTAAAGTTAATGGCAATATTGTTCAGAGTTGTAATACTAGTGAAATGATTTGGTCAATCCCAAAAACAATTGAATTTATAACCAAATATGTAACATTATTTCCCGGCGACTGTATTTTTACTGGCACCTCAGGAACTGCTGGACAGATTGCTCCTGGTGACTTAGTAGAGATTGAAATTGATGGAATTGGAAGTTTATCTAATCGTTGTATTTAACTAAGTATTAATCTCAAATCGTAAATCCAATAACTTAGCATAAATATTCCAGCGAATGTTAAAAAAATTCCAAATACTAGATATGACCATTTTCTAAAAAAGGTGTTTAACTTCTTAGTGCTATTTATTGATAAAAAAGTAGCAGCAGTCAAAATAGCTATAACAGACAACATTCCTAGTGAATAAGAGATAAAATCTAAAAAAATCCTTTGATTGCTTTGGGCATTAATAGATTTTGTTACTACAGAAATAAATATTGGTAGGGCGCAACCAACTGAAGCTAGCCCGTAACTTACACCAAAAAGTATAAACCCTATTGGATTAGTATTTTTTGGATTTCCAATTTTTGAACTTAAAGATGATATTTTGCTACTAAAAATTTGCTCGCCTTTTAATTCTCCTATCCCAAAGTAAAGAATAAGCATTGATAGCAGAATCGACAAGAATGGAATTAAGTCTCCAATTAACTCAGAACTTAAAGAAACTATAACTGCTGATAATGAGAAAAGAGCAACGAAACCAACTCCAACAAATAAAATGATGTTTAATGAGTTTCTAATCTTTTTAGAAGTTGTGATGTCATTTTCCTCAGAGTTGCTGTAAACATATAGGCTAAGGTAGGCGGGCAGCATTACAATTCCGCATGGATTAATTGCTGCTAATACACCGGCAATAAAAGAATATCCGAAGTTAAGTATATCTAATGCATTTGATAAAACGTTGGACCCTTGGCTTGAAATTCTTAATATCTGATCGATATAAGTGTTAGTAAAAATATCGGTATAAAATGCTAAAAATCCAATTATTATTGTTATTATAGAAGTAAGAGCTAAATTATTTTTTATTATTTTTCTCATGTTTCAATGTTACTAAAAGTAATTCAACTTAACGACAGTACAAAAAACTTGTACTTAATCTATTTTAATGTGCTATACTCCACAACGGAGTTTTTAGAAGAGAAATAAATGGATAAATTACTAGAAGAAAAAGAAATTAATTTGAGAACACTTTTTGAAGCCGGAGTTCATTTTGGCCATCCAACAAGAAAGTGGAATCCTAAGATGGACTCATTTATATTTACAAAAAAATCTAAATCTCACGTTATTAATCTTGAAAAAACTCTCGTTCAGCTTCAAGAGGCAAGGAAATTGATTATTGATATTGTGTCTCAGGGAGGGGAATGTATATTCGTAGGTACTAAGCTTCAAGCAAGGTCAGCCATTCAGAGTGAGGCAGAAAGATGCGAAAGTTTTTATGTCAATCAAAGATGGCTGGGTGGAATGCTAACAAATTTTGAAACTATGAAATCTAGAGTTGATACTCTTAAAAATCTTGAGACTAAAGCTTCTGAGCAGGACGACAAAACTAATACCAAGAGGGAACTTCAAGTTTTTGCTACCAAGGCGAAGAAACTCAAGAAATTTTTTGGTGGAATAGTAGGGATTGAAAAAGTTCCGCAATTAATGTTTTTAATCGATACTGAGATGGAGTTTAATGCTGTTAATGAAGCTAATAAATTAGGAATTCCAATTGTGGCTGTTGTTGATACAAATAGTGACCCAAGCAAAATCGATGTTCCTATTCCAGGTAATGATGATGCGCTTAGATCAATAAGTATAATAACTAAGTTGATAGCGGACGCAGTTTTAGAAGGTAAAGAAAAATTTGCACAAATTCAGGAAGAGGAAATAAAAAAAGCAAAAGAATCGCAATTGAAAGAAGCCTCTAAAAATGACAAGGAGTAAATATGGATGTTGATTTGAGTATAGTTAAAGAGTTGAGGCAGAAAACTGGAGCTGGCATTATGGCGGTTAAAAAAGCACTTGATGAATCAGGTGGAAATTCAGATAAAGCAGAAGAAATATTAAAAGAGCAAGGCCTTGCAAACGCTTTAAAGAAATCAGGAAGAGATACTTCTCAGGGAGTGATTCAAAGTTATATCCATGCAGGAAATAAGATAGGCGCATTAGTAGAATTGAAATGCGAGACTGATTTTGTAGCTAGAACTGATGATTTTATAAATTTAGCTAAAGATCTTGCAATGCAAGTGGCCGCTATGGGGCCTTTATTTATATCTAAAGACGATGAAGGGGCAGATAAAGCTTCTGAAGAAGAAATATTAATGTCACAAGATTTTATCAAAGACCCTTCCGTTACAATAGAAGATATGATCAAATCTATGATTTCAAAAGTTGGAGAAAACGTAAATATTTCTAGAATAACTAAATTCGACCTTTCTTGAGTTAAACACAATGGCACCTCGCACCATACTTCTAAAACTTAGCGGGGAAGCGCTTATTGGAGAAAAAAATTTTGGTATAGATACTGATGTTTTAGAATATCTATCTAAAGAAATTTCTGATGTAAAAGGTAAATTTAGTGATTTAAGAATCGCAATGGTAGTTGGAGGGGGTAATATTTGGAGAGGTGCGGACTATGAGAAATTAGGGATGGACAGATCTGTTGCAGACTCAGCTGGAATGCTAGCGACAATGATTAATGGTCTTGCTCTTCAAGATGCTTTAGAAAATATAAATATACCTGTAAGAACTATGTCTGCGCTATCAAATCCTTCTGTTGCAGAATTGTTTATTAGAAGAAGAGCATTGAGGCATTTAGACAAGGGTAGAATTGTGATTTTGGTTGGAGGAAGCGGGAATCCTTACATGACTACTGATACAGCTGCCGCACTAAGGGCCTTAGAAATGTCTGCAGACTTACTAATGATGTCAAAGAATGATGTTGACGGGGTATACGATTCAGATCCAAAAACTAATCCTTCTGCAGAAAAGATTAATAAAATCACCCATATTGATGCTCTTTCAAGGCAAATAAAGGCATTGGATAGCACTGCATTGTCATTATGCATGGATAATAATATGCCTATAAGCGTATTCAATATTTTTAATAAAGGAGCCTTATCAGGTATCCTAGATGGAGAAAATTTAGGAACATTAATTACTCAGGATATTTAAAATGAGTGAAGAATTAATATTAGACGTTAGATCTAAAATGGCTAATACAATTGAATATTTTCGGGAAGATATTTCTGGAATGAGAACAAATAGGGCTCATTCAGGCTTAGTTTCTGGACTTATGGTTGATTATCATGGAACTCAGATGAAATTATCTGAGCTAGGTCAAATAAGTGTTTCTGACGGGTCAATGATATTAATCCAGTTATGGGACAAATCTGCAGTTACTTCTATTGCCAAAGATATAGAATCGTCTGATTTAGGTATTAACCCCTCAATAGAAGGAGATACAATCAGGCTTGTGGTACCTCCTTTAAATGAGGAAAGAAGATTGGAACTAGTAAAATCATTAAAAAAGAAATCTGAAGATACTAAAATATCAATAAGAAATGTCAGGCGAAGTGGGATGGATGAGATAAAATTACTTGAAAAATCAAGTGAAATTTCACAAGATGATAGTAGAAGATTCCAGTCAGAAATACAGAAAAGTACCGATGATAATATTGACCTTATTTCTAATATTTCACAAGAAAAAGAAAACGAGTTAATGGAAGTTTGAAACCTATTGGTAAAGAGCCCAATAATAGTTTTGAATCTATAGTCTTAGATTCTTTTAAAGAAAATTCCTCTTTAATGCCTTCTCATATTGCTATAATTATGGACGGGAATAGAAGATGGGCTGCAAAGAAAAAAATCCCAGTCTTTTCAGGCCATAAAGCAGGAACGAAAAATATTGAGTCAATATTGAAATTCATGGAACTGTTAGGAATTAAGTTTCTAACACTATTTACATTTTCAACTGAAAATTGGAATAGATCTAAGAAGGAAGTGAACTATATTACGAAAACTTTGTTGGCAGAGTCTTTGGCAGAGAATTTTTCTAATCTGCATAAACTAGGAGTGAAGATTTTGATAAAAGGAAGTACAGAAAGATTAGATAATAAAACAAGAGATAATATATTAGAAGCAGTTAGAAATACTGAGAATAATAAAAGTATCAACTTAATCATTGCATTTGATTATGGCGGAAGAAAAGAGATCATAGAAACTACAAAGAAAATCGTAAATAGCAAAGTGAATTCTGAAAAAATTAATGAAGATTTGTTTAATAAATTTCTAAACGATGGAGTTCCAGACCCTGATTTAGTTATTAGGACTGGAGGAGAATATAGGTTAAGTAACTTTTTAATTTGGCAAACTGCTTATAGTGAATTTTTTACAAGTAATGCTTTATGGCCTGATTTTGATATTTCTGAATTTTCGAAAGCTTTAATTGAATTTTCAAAAAGAAAAAGAAGGTTCGGAGTAGATTAAATTTTTAATGAATATAAGAATAAGAACATCAATAATCATTGCGCCAATATTGCTTTTGTCATTAGCATCAAGTGTCTTTACTTTTTTATTGGTTCTAACATTAATATTTTTTATAGTATTAGAGACCAATCTTATGCTTACCGATGAAAAAAGAAAATTAAGAATAATATTATTTTTTTTCTTTTTAGTGCCTTTATACTTAATCATAATTGAGTGGGTTGAATATTCAGCAATTATTAATTCAATATTACATTTAATTGCACTTGTCACTGGAATTTTATTAATAATTATAGGAATTACAAATAAGGACGAGAAGATATCAGATAGGCCTCAATTTTCCTATTTAGAAGGAAGAAGATTTTCAGAATTTTTACTAAGAGAATCTTCCACATTATTTTTTATTACTGGTGTATCTAGTATTTTATTACTGTACGAATCATTTTCGGATCTTAAATGGATAATTTTTCCGATCTTAACAGTATTTGTAGTGGATTCTACTTCCTATTTTATTGGTTCAAAGTTTGGCAAAAGTAAAATAAACTTCCTATTAAAATTAAGTCCTAACAAGAGCATGGAAGGTTATATATCAGGATATGCGGCAGGAATTTTATTTTACTTATTCATTAACCTTATCTCTAACAGCCTTGTAACTGAATTTTATATAAATTTTATCTTAGCTTTATTTATACCCTTTTTGGCGATCATTGGAGATCTTTATGCTTCTGGGATCAAAAGGAATTTCGGAGTAAAAGATTTTGGCCTGATTCTTCCTGGACATGGTGGAATTATTGACAGATTAGACTCAATAGTTATAACTCTAACTTTATTATCATTAGTAAAGGCACTAGCATGAAAAAAAGAATTTCTATTCTTGGCTCAACAGGTTCTGTAGGTGCTCAATGCCTAGAGTTAATTGAAGAGAATTTGCATGAGTTTGAAATAATAACTCTTACTGCAGGGAATAATGAAGAAAAATTAGAGGAATACGTAAATAAGTTTAAGCCAAAATATTATTATTCTAATAGTGATGTCGAATATTCTTATGGAAAAAGACTTAAGGGTTATGATGAAATTTTAAAATATGATGAATCTGATCTAATTATTATTGCTTTATCTGGAATTGAAGGAATTGATCCTACAATTTCTTCAACAAAACAAGGTCGAAGAATATTATTAGCTAATAAAGAAAGTTTAGTTGCGGGAGGAGATATATTAGTTGAATTATCTAAAAATAATAGCTCAGAAATAATTCCGTTAGACAGTGAGCACTCTGCAATATGGCAATGTATAAGAAATGAAGATCATAGATCTATTGATAGAGTCATTCTGACTGCTTCAGGGGGTGCTTTAAGAGATCACTCACCGGAAGAATTAGAAAAAATTACTGTTAAAGATGTTTTAAACCACCCCACTTGGAAAATGGGTAATAAAATCACTGTTGATTCTTCTACATTGATAAACAAGGTATTTGAGGTGCAAGAGGCATCTAATCTTTTTTCATTACCACTCGATAAAGTAGATGTATTATTTCATAGGCAGAGCCTGATTCATGGCTTGGCCGAGTTTAAAGATGGGAATATTTTAGCTGTATTATCATATCCTGATATGAAAATCCCTATATTATACGGGCTTTATTATCCTGAAAGATTGTCTAGTTCTAAAATTAAAAAAATAGATTTTAAAAAAATATCAAACTTATCATTTGAGACTTTTCCAGACGAGAAGCTTAGTTGGTTTAATTTTGGAATTAAATTATTAAATTCATCAAAATTGGCACCATCATTCTTAGTAGGTTCAGATCAGGCAGCAGTAGAAATGTTCTTAGAACATAAAATTAGCTATACAGAAATGCTGGATGTCATGAAAAGAGCTTATAGCAAATTTGATTTTCCTAAAGAATATAATTTAGAAACTATTAAAGAGACCGTCAACGAATCTTATTTTAGAACTTTAAAGGAAATAGAATGACAGTTTTTGCAAGCATTATAAGTTTTATTTTAATTTTATTGCCTCTGATTATTTTTCATGAATTTGGACATTATTTTTCAGCTCGTTTTTTTAAAATTAAGGTGCTTGAATTTGGGTTTGGGTTTCCGCCAAAACTATTTTCTATATGGTCTGGTAAAAATTCTTTATTTATAGAGAAGCAACTTCTTGAAAAGTATAAAAATTTTTCCCCTAAGAAATATTTGTTTGTGAAAACTAAGCTTATCTATAATCAATTATCAGTAGAAGATATATATGACTCAAAAAAAGAAATTCCTTTAAGCTTAAATAAGGATATTATAGAAATATCTTCTCATTATTATGAAAATGGAAAAATTTATTTTAAAGAGATGCAATGGTCGTTTAATTTATTGCCTCTTGGGGGGTTTGTAAGGCCGTTTGGCGAAGAAGATTCTGATCATCCCGAAAGCTTTTTCATAAAAAAACCTTATGAGAGGTTAATTGTATTAATTTCAGGGGTTCTTATTAATTTCCTGCTCCCATTTTTATTATTCTTTGTGGCATTTTTATTGCCTGGTCAGATTCAAAAGTCAGATTTGATAATTATGGAGGTAATTAAAAATTCTCCAGCACACAACTCGGGTTTAAAATCTGGAGATAAAATACTTTCGGTAAATGGAAGATCAGTAAATGATATGAGTGCGTTGCAAAAAAATATAACCTCCTCTTTAGGTGAAGATATAGAGATTAAAATTGAGAGAGGAATTCCAAATGTATTTTCAGATTCCTGGGAGGAAAAATTTTATTATAACGGGGATATAAAATATTTTTCTTCAAAGCCCAGATGGAATCCTCCTGAAGGGCAAGGTGCTCTAGGGATATCTATTTATTCCTCTAATCCAACCAGAATAGACCCTGGATATGGGGTCATTGGCTCAATAAAAGAATCTTTCTTTAGTGTTATTCAACTTTTTGATTTATCAATAAATAGCATAAAAGCTATGATTGCCGGTAGTACTAATCCACAATTTTCAGGCCCAAGTGCTGTAGGACCTGTAGGTATTAGTCAAATTACTGGTCAAATAGCTGTTGCCGAAATTAAGCTTAAAGATAAAATTATGATTTTTGTTGAACTTACTTCAATATTAAGTTTAAGTTTGGCTGTTATAAATTTATTACCAATACCTGCCCTTGATGGTGGAAGAATTTTATTTGTCCTAATAGAAATATTAAGAAATGGGAAAAAAGTTTCACCTGACAAAGAAAGGCTAGTTCATGGTATGGGTTTTATTTTTATGCTTACTCTTCTTTTCATAATAACTGCCCAAGACATAATTAGGATCTATCAAGGAATAGATTTAGTGGGCTAATGTTGAGAGTAATGTAATATAATATTCAAGTGGAAATTCAAAGAAGAAAAAGTAATTTAGTTAATGTAGGAAATGTTCCTATTGGGGGCAATTCAAAAATTGCAGTTCAGTCTATGACTGACACAGATACTTCAGACATCAAATCTACTGTATCTCAAGTAATGGCTTTGTATGATGCGGGCAGCGAACTGGTTAGATTGACAGTAAATAATGATAATTCGGCAAAGGCAATCCCAGAAATTAAGAAAAGACTTCATGATTTAGGTTGTAATGTCCCTATCATTGGAGACTTTCATTTTATAGGCCATAGGCTTTTATCTTCACATAAATCATGTGCAGAAAATTTGGATAAATATAGAATTAATCCAGGAAATGTTGGTAGAGGCAACAGAAGAGATGAAAATTTTGAAATGTTTATCAAGGTTGCCAAAGAATTCAATAAGCCTGTGAGAATAGGTGTGAATGCTGGAAGCTTAGACCAAGAGTTATTAAATTCTAAAATGGAAAATAACGCCAAAAAAGAAATTCCAGAAGACTCTGAGTTAGTCGAAAAAGAAGCCCTTGTAGAAAGCGCTTTAATTAGTGCAGATAAAGCAATTGGCCTAGGACTTGGAGAAGATAAGATTATTATTTCATGTAAGGTTTCTAGGGTAAGGCAAATGATTTCTGTCTATAGAGATTTAGCTGTAAAATGCAACTTTCCCCTTCACCTTGGCTTAACAGAAGCAGGTATGGGAACTAAAGGAATATCTTCAACTTCTATTGCCTTGGGGAATCTATTGCTTGATGGAATTGGAGATACAATTCGATGTAGTCTAACTCCTGAAGTAGGAGGCGAAAGGACTAAGGAAGTTAAATTAAGTCAGGAAATTCTTCAATCAGTTGGTATTAGAAATTTTAGGCCTTCAGTAACCTCGTGTCCTGGATGTGGTAGAACAACATCTACATTTTTTAGAGAATTAAGCGAGGAGATTCAAGAATATCTTGAAAGTAATTCAAAAGAATGGAATATCAAATATCCAGGATCTTCTGATCTTAAAGTGGCAGTAATGGGTTGTGTTGTTAATGGCCCAGGTGAATCAAAGAGCGCAGATATTGGAATTTCCTTGCCTGGATCTGGAGAATCTCCTAAGGCTCCAATATTTATAGATGGGGATAAGGTCGGAGTTTTAGAAGGTGAAAATATTGCCAAAGAGTTTATATCTATGGTGGAAGATTATGTTAAAAAAAGGTGGAGTAACTAGAAAATTGGATAGGAGGAAATATTAAGCTATCAAAATATTATTGGTCTACTTCAAGAAACGTTTCTGAGGATTCAGAAATGCTTAGTCATAAATTATTAACTAAGGCTGGCTATATTAGTCAGCTTGGCGCTGGTATATTTAGCTTTACTCCTATTGGCTGGAGAGTGATTGAGAAAATTAAAAATATAATTAGATATGAGATGAATTCCATTGATTGCCACGAAGCAAACTTTCCAGTAATTCAACCTTCTGATATTTGGGAAGAAAGTGGCCGAATAGATTCTTTTATCCCCCCCTTAGCTAGATTTAAAGATAGAAGAGATAAGATAATGATAATTGCTCCTACCCATGAAGAGTCAGTAATATCTTTGGTTAGAAGCGAAGTAAATAGCTATAGAGACATGCCCTTTTCATTGTTTCATATACAAACTAAATTTAGAGATGAGACTAGACCTCGTGGCGGACTATTAAGGGTCAGAGAGTTTGAAATGAAAGATGCCTATAGTTTTCACGCAGATCAAAATGACTTAGATGATATATATGAAAAATTTTCTAATGCATATTTTAATATTTTTAATAAATGTGGAATTGATGTCATAAAAGTTGCCGCAGATAGTGGGGCAATAGGAGGAAAAGTATCATCTGAGTTTATTTCTGTAGCAGAAAGCGGAGAGGACACGATTCTTAAATGTGATATTTGTTCTTATGCAGCAAATGAGGAAAAAGCTGAATTTAAAAAAATAATCAAGACTATTAATAATAATTCTATTGAAATATCTGAAGTAAAAACCCCAAACATTAAATCAATAAAAGATTTATCTAATTTTTTTAATTTAGATTCCTATAATTTTATAAAAACAATGGTATATTTTTCTTCTAAAAAGCCAGTTTTAGTTTCTTTAGCTGGAGACCTAGAGGTGAATGAGACGAAATTAAAGAATTTGCTTCAAAATGATGTGAGGTTGGCAAATAATGATGAAGTAGTTGATTTAGGCTTAACTCCAGGTTTTATATCTCCAATTGGAAATAATTTTGACCTGATTCTAGATGATTCTATTAATCTTAAAGCCGACTATATACTCGGTGCTAACAAAGAGGATATTCACTTATCAGGTGTTGTACCAGAAAAAGAATTCAATATTAAATCTCATACTGATATAGCTAAAGCCAAAAAAGGATATCTTTCAATTGATTGTGATGATACTAAATGCAAAGGAATGAATGAGTATAAAGGAATTGAAGTAGGGCATATATTTAAATTAGGAAATGCCTACAGCACGAAAATGGGGTTAAATTTTTTGGATAAAGAAGGTAAACAAAGAAGTGTTGAAATGGGATGTTATGGTATTGGGGTAGGGAGATTGCTAGCTGCTGCAATTGAAGCAAATTCAAACCAAAAAGAATTAGTTCTAAATAAAAATATATCACCCTTTCATGTTTATATTGCAAATTTAAATACAGATAACCTTGAAGTTAAAGAGGCCTCAAATAGTATTTATTCTGATTTAATTAACTCTGGATATGAGGTTTTGTTTGATGATAGAGATGAAGGACCTGGAGTTAAGTTTAATGATTACGAATTATCGGGAGTCCCTGTAAGAATTGTAATTAGTAAAAGATCTTTAGAAAATTCTGAAGTAGAGATATTAGAAAGAGGAGAAGATAAATTAAGGATGGTAAAAATTGAAAATATAGACAAAGAATTATCAAATATTTTATAGAATTATAATTCTAGCTTTTAATAATTATTTTCGTGATGTAAAATACTCTTAAAATATAAAGTTTGTGACGTAGAAGTGGGCTGAGCCCACTTTTTTTTGTTCAATAATAATGGATAGTAAAGGATAATTAAGTTGAAAAATGAAATGATGTTGGCTTTGACAGCACTTGCTCATGATAGGAGCTTGCCACAAAGTGTCGTACTATCTGCTATTCAGTTTGCTTTAGAGCATTCTTACAAGAAAGATGCCAACGGACAAGAAGTTCGCGTTGACTTGAATCCAGATACAGGAGATACAGTTGTCAGAACAATAAAAACGGTTGTTGATGAAGTTGAAGATAGCGATTTAGAGATTTCTTTATCTCAAGCTCAGGATCATTATCCAGATATAACTGTTGGTGAAGAGGTTACTACTGGTTATATTGAGCCTGACCCAGGAAGAATCACTGCTCAAACTTCAAGGCAATTATTACTTCAAAAATTAAGAGAGGCTGAAAGGCAATTAGTTGCAGATGAATATTCTGACAGAATTGGTGAAGTTATGGCAGGAACTGTCCAAAGAATAGAAGGTAGAGATGTAATAGTTTCATTAGGAAGAGGTGAAGCTGTAATGCCCTTACAAGAACAGGTATCTGCTGAGAAATATAGGGTTGGACAACAACTGAAATTTTTTATTTCAAAGCTTGATCAAGAGAGAAGAGGGCCTGAAGTAATTGTTTCTAGGTCTAATGTAGATTTATTAAAAGGCCTGTTCGAGATAGAGGTACCTGAGATCAACACCGGTGTTATTGAAATTAAAAATATAGTTAGAGAAGCTGGGTCAAGAAGTAAAATAGCTGTAAATTCTAATCAAGAAGGCATTGATGCAGTTGGTGCTTGCGTAGGATTAAGAGGTCTCAGAATTCAGAATGTTGTAAATGAATTATTAGGGGAAAAAATTGATGTAATTGAATGGAGCGAGGACCCTGTAGAGTTTATAATTAAATCTCTTAGCCCTTCTGATGTTGAAACGGTCAAGCTTAGTGCTGCTGATAAGTCAGCCCAAGTTGTGGTTCCTGAAAACCAACTCTCTTTGGCTATTGGAAAAGATGGTCAAAATGTTAGATTAGCTGCTAAATTATGTGGATGGAAGGTGGATATACAATCCGATTCTTCTTCTAAGGAGGTTAATGAAGACGCTACTAGCACGGAGCTTTCAAAAAATGGAATTGATGTTAATACTGAAGAGATATTGAAGGTTGCAGGAATTTCAACAGTAAATCAAATAAAAGAAATGCTAGATAAGGATCTATTAGAGATTTCTGGAATGACTGAGAAAAGGCTTCAGGAGGTCAGGTCGCAAATACCTGGAGCTTCAGGTACCAAAATTGAATCTATTGATGAGAATGAAAAAGCTAAAGTTGAAGAATTAGCAGAAAAAATTGTTAGTGAAAATGAGGTGTTTTCTCAAGAAGATATTGTTGAAATAGTTGAATCCTCAAATTCGGTTAATGATGTGGAAGAGCCTGAAGTAGAGGAAAAAGAAAAAATGGATGAAGTAAAAGAAGATGATATTTGGAATATAGATTCAATAGTTAAAAAGAATAATAAAAAAACAAAGAAAGGTGTAATAAGATTTGCTGAAGATATAGAAGATCTAAAGAGCTAATTTTATGAACAGATGTCAGAAAATCAAAATAATTTAATCTCTGATGAAGAAAAACTTTTAGATTTGCCTAAACAGCTTACTGCTGGTGATTTATCTGAAATAATGGATATATCTCCTGCAGAAGTAATAAAGGAGCTGATGAGGCACGGAGTAATGGCAAACATTAATGAAATCGTTGAATTTGAGTCAGCTGTACTAGTTGCTCATGAATTTGGATTTAAAGTTTTAAAGCCCAAAGCTGATCAGCAGAAATCTTTAAAATCAGAATTAGATCTCACCAGTATTCCTGACTCTGAAGTTATATTAAGATCTCCAGTAATAACTATTTTAGGGCATGTCGATCATGGAAAGACTTCAATATTAGATGTAATCAGAGGCTCAAGAATAGCAGACTCAGAATTTGGAGGCATTACTCAAAGTATTGGAGCTTACCAAATAACACATTTAAATGAAAAAATTACTTTTATAGATACGCCTGGTCATGAAGCTTTCACATCTATGAGAGCTAGAGGAGCTCAGATAACCGATATTGCTGTATTAGTGGTAGCAGCTGATGATGGAGTTATGAGACAAACAATTGAAGCAATTGATCATATTAAATCTGCAGGAACACCTTTAATTGTTGCAATAAATAAGTGCGATTTACCTAATGCTGATGTAAATAAAGTTAAAACTCAGTTAGTAGAGCATGACATTATTCCTGAAGATTATGGTGGTGAAATTATGTGCGTTGAAACATCTGCAACATCTTCTAAAGGCATAGATGATCTTTTGGAGTCTATAGTTTTGTTGGGTCAAATACTTGAATTAAAAGTTCCAAAAAATGTATTAGGCCAAGGATATATTTTAGAAGGATTTTTGGATAAATCAAAAGGATCTTTAGGTACTATACTAGTTAAAGAGGGCTCTGTTAGTGTCGGAGACTATATTGTTGCAGGAGATATAATTGGTAAAATAAAAAGTCTTACTGACGGATTCAATAGATTAGTAAAGAATGTTTCTCCTGGGGCTCCTGCGCAAGTATTAGGACTTAGCTCAGTTCCTAAAGCAGGTGATGAATTCAAAATATTTAAGTCTGATAAAGAAGCAAAAAAACATCATAAATCATTAAGCTCAACAAAAGAACAGGTTAAATCGATAATTAGAGATTCTGAAAATGATGATGATGAAAATAAATTTAGGATAATAATTAAATGTGGAACTGACGGATCTGTTGATGCTGTTAAAAAAGTCTTGGAAACTTTAAAAAATGAAGAAGTTGCTATTGAAATAACCCATGCATCTTCTGGATCTGTAAATGAAAATGATGTAATGCTAGCTTCTGCTGCAGATGCGGTAGTGATTGGATTTCAAAGCCAGATTGAACAAGGGGCTATAAGGCAATCAAGGTCAAATAATATTGTGATTAAAAATTACAATATCGTGTATGAAATGATTGATGATTTAACAGAAATGATTCTAGAAAATAAGAAAAGTGAAACCGAAGAGAAAGTTCATGGAATTGCTGAGATTTTAGATACATTCTCAGTTGGCAAAACCAAAGTTGCAGGAGGCTTTAGGGTTGTAGAAGGATCAATAAAAAGAAATGGCCTTGTTAAAATTACTAGAAGAGATGAACTGATTCACCAAGGTTCAATTTCATCTTTGAGGCACCTGAAAGAAAATGTGAGAGAGATAAAATCTGGAATGGAAGGTGGTATTACTTTAGATGGATTTAATGATTATGAAATTGGTGACATAGTTGAATGTTTTGAGATAGTTACGAATTAATGATTAATGAGCAGAAGGTCTGAAAAGGTTGGCAACACACTACAAAAAGCTCTAAGTGAAATAATTAGGCTAAATTTTGATTTTAAGGTATTGGTTTCTGTAACTGAAGTTGATATTAGTCCGGATTTATCCCAAGCAAAAGTATATTTATCGGTTATGTCTGACCAGGAAATTAAAGACTCAGTTAGAAATGAACTAGAAAACAATAAAAGTAATATAAAGAATTCCATTTCAGATTTTATAAAGTTAAGGAAGATTCCCGAATTAGTTTTTATATTAGATGAAACAATTGAAAAAGCTGAAAGAATTCAGAGATTAATTGATCAGGCAAACATTTCTTCTTTACAAGAATAAAGAATTTGTTGAATGGATTTATAAATATTGACAAGCCTTCTGGGCTTTCTTCATATTCCGTTATAAGGGAATTAAAGCCTTATATTAGTAATTCAAAATTAGGTTTTGTTGGCACTTTAGATCCAATAGCTTCAGGAGTTTTGCCAGTTAGTGTAGGTTTTGCCAATAGATTATCTGATGAAATTAACTCTAATAAAAAAGAATATCTAGCTAAAGGAAAGTTTGGAGAAGAAACTGATACATACGACTCCCAAGGGACAGTTACTGGAAATGCTAAATTTGATCATATTAATGAAGAAGATTTTAGAAGTGCATTAAGTTCTTTTTTAGGAGAAAAAGAACAGAAAGCTCCAATTTATAGCGCATTGAGAATAAATGGTAAAAGAATGTATGATCTTGCAAGAAAAGGAATTGAAATTAAGCCAAAAATAAGAAAAGTTGAATTATTTTCGGTTGAATTGATTGATTTTTCTGCTCCTTTCTTCCAAATTAAAATTATTTGTGGCAAAGGATTTTATGTTAGGAGCTTAATTAATGATATTGGTAAAAAATTAAACTCCTTATCTCATATGGTAGATTTAAGAAGAACATTATCTGGCGCTTTTAGTATTGAATCTTCAATAAAATTAGGAAATGCGAAAAAAAAATTAGCTGATAATCTTTTCAAAGATTTAATAATTCCTCCCCAAGAAGTACTTTTTGGATTTAAAATGGTAAATATTAATGATTTAGAATTAAAAAAAATATTGGTTGGAAATCCTATAAAAGTGAATGTTGAATATAAAGAAAAGGATAAATTAGCCTTTTTAGATAGAAGCGATAATTTAATTGCAATTGGTATAATAGAAGATGGTATGGGAGCGCCAAAAAAAGTTATAAGAAATGTATAAGAATATTTTTATTATTGGAGTTATTATTTCTTTAATATTCCTATTTTCTTCATGCAGTAAATCTTTGGTTGTCATAGAAGAGAATATTGGAGAAGGGCCAAAAATTCCTTTTCATATAAATCAAGATAATATAGAAGACTATAGTATCGAAGAATTAATAAGTCATGGTGAGTTACTCTTTTCGTTATCTTTTAATGAACTAGACGGTCTTGGCAGACCAGAGTCATCAGGAACAGCAAAAAAAAGATCTAGAAGAGAATCGCCTCAAAATTTTAATAGAATATCTGGCCCTGATGCGAATTCCTGCGTAGCTTGTCATAATTTACCTAAAGTTGGTGGTGGCGGGGATAATTCAAATAATGTATTTGGCCTAGCTTCAGACGTGGACTTTGCAACTCTAGAAGGTTCAGTTGGTTCTGAAGACGACTCTTCTAGTGTATTAGATATAACGAATGAGAGAAATACAGTTGGAATTTTCGGTGATGGATTAGTTGAACTTTTGGCCAGAGAGATGACAAGTGAATTACTTACTATTGTTGAACAAGCTAGGTTGATATCGGAGACTGATAACGCCCCACATAAAGCTGATCTAATTACTAAAGGAATAAATTTTGGTTATATAATTGCTTTGCCTAATGGATATATTGATACTTCTCATATAGATGGAGTTGATAATGATTTTATTGTAAGACCTTTTATACAAAAAGGTGTTATCTCTTCACTCAGAGATTTTTCTAATATATCTATGAATCACCACCATGGTATGCAATCAGAAGAACTTGTGGGAAATAATTCAGATTCCGATAGAGACGGGGTGATTAACGAATTAACTGAAGGTGATATAACCGCATTAACTTTATTTCAAGCAACCCTAGATTATCCTAAGAGAAATATTTCTAGCGACTCTAAGATTAGGCAATCCCAAAATAACGGGGAGGTTATTTTTGAAGATTTAGGTTGCTCAAGCTGTCACGTTTCTAATCTTCCCCTGAAAAGCCTTAAATTTGTTGAGCCGGGCCCATTTAATACTGAAAATAGTACTACATTGTCTGAATCAGAGAATAATCTTGTCATAGATTTAAAAAACTATGTGAGTAAACTTGAGAGGGATAAAGATGGTAATTATCTTATCCCTTTATTTAGTGATTTAAAAAGGCATGATATGGGGCAGATGCTTGATAATGAAAGGCCCCTGCAAAAAGGTGTTCCTACAAATTATTGGCTAACAAAAAAATTATGGGGTTTTTATTCTGAGCCTCCTTTCTTACATCATGGCAGATCCAACTTACTTACTAATGTTATTGAAATGCATCAGGGAGATGCTAAAATTTCGTCAGATGCTTTTTTTGAGCTATCAGAAACTGAAAAAGCAGATCTGATTGAGTTTCTAAAATCATTTAAATAGATAAATTAGTCAAAGGTTTATGATGCACGATTCTCCTCTTGCGTTAGTCGCAGAATCAATAATATTACTTTCAATAATCATTATTTGCGCCAAACTTTTTGGAGAGTTTTTTTACAGATATTTAAAACTTCCAAGAGTAATTGGGGAGTTGGGTGCTGGTATTATAATTGGTCCTTATGCATTAGGAAGCCTTTCAATTGGAAATTTTGGCCCGTTAATACATATTCACCATGACTCAGTGATACCAGTTTCTCAATCACTCTATTTTCTTGCTAATTTAGGAGCTATAATTCTTTTATTTGAAGCTGGGCTGGAAACAAATAAGAAAAGATTTTTTGATAATATAGGATCTGCCAGTTTTGTTGCAATTGGTGGGGTAGCACTTCCATTTATTTTAGGGTTAACGGCCACAATATTATTTGGATTTGCTTCATTTGAATCAATTAAGGCCCTTATACCCGGACTCTTTGTAGGCGCAATGATGACTGCAACCTCAGTGGGAATAACTGCAAGAGTTTTAGGTGACTTAGGTAAATTGGACTCCTCGGTAGGAGTAACAATTTTAGGGGGCGCAGTTGTAGACGATGTCCTAGGAATATTAATTTTAGCTGTAATTGTTGGAATCGAAGCTACTGGTGTCGTTTCAGGAATAGGAATTTTATGGATTTCCTTGAAAGCTATTTCATTTCTCTTAGTTTTAACATTGCTTGGAAGCTGGGCTTCTCCTTGGATTTCAAGTTTAATTATGAAACTGGGTACTAAAGAAGGTTTTTATAAAGAGCCAAGCGTGCATCTTTGCATTGCTCTTGGATTGGCCTTTTTAGTTTCTGGGGTAGCTGAGAAATATTTTGGATTAGCAATGATTATAGGTGCATACTCATTAGGGCTTGCATTATCAGGAACAATCTTATTTAAAGAAATAGAAGAGCCTATAAAGAAAATTAATGGATTTGTTGTGCCGGTTTTTTTTACTGTTATAGGCATGCAAGTAAACTTGCAGGCTATATTCGGTTCAGATTCTTTGACTACTACATTATCTTTTGCATTTGTGCTTACTATATTTGGTATATTGAGCAAAATTATCGGTTCAGGAGTTCCAGCTCTTATTTCAGGTTTCGATAGAGAAAATTCTTGGAGGATTGGCGTTGGAATGATGCCTCGTGGTGAAGTAGCTCTTATTATTGGAGGAATTGGATTAGCTACTGGGGTTATTTCTCAGACTATTTTTGGTGTAACAATAGTTATGACAATTGTAACAACCATACTAGCTCCAATAATGCTAGAAAAAAGTTATAAAAATAAAGCCCCTGCCAAATAGAGAGTTAAAATAGAAGATAATAAAAATAAACGCAATATACTACTTCCAGACCATATATCTGTTAGCCAAATAAGAACCTATCTTCAGTGTGGTATGAAATATTATTTTCGTTATATTGAGGAAATTAAACCTCCTCTTAATGGGTCAATGTTGAGAGGCTTAAGTGTGGATAAGGCTGCGAATGGTCATTTTTTAATTAAAGCTTCAGATAAAATTGGAATGAAGACGAAAGATTTTATAGATTTGGCAGTTGACCAGCATGATGAATTGGCTGACGAAGTTCAATTGGAAATCTCAAAATCAGAAAGCAGAGACACTGTTTCAAGGCTCTCTGACTTATACCATAAAACTCACGGAAAAAACCTTGTTCCAAAATCTGAGGAATCTATTCAAGTAAAATTAGTTGGTGATATGGGGATGCAGGTTCCTGTAATTGGTTTTGCCGATTTAATTACTGAAGATGACATGATAGTAGATACAAAAGTTAGGTCACAAAATAGAAAATTGGATCTTAGTAGAGATATACAATTAGTCACTTATTCAAAAATTACAAATATAAGTAAGGTTGCTATTGCCCAAGTTGTAGATACAAAAGAACCAAAATCTGATTTAATAGTTCATGAAGTAAATGAACTTTCAATTAATTCTGTTTCTCAGAAAATTAGAAGCGTTAGTGGAGCTATAAGAAAAAGAGTATTCTTGCCTGCTCCTGAGGGAAGTTGGTACTGTTCCAAGAAATGGTGCTTTTACTGGAATATTTGTCCGTATGGAGAAAGTTCAAAATAACAAAGGAGTTAAAAATGGGATTATTAGACGGAAAAAAAGTCCTTGTAACCGGAGCAAGAAAAGGGATTGGAAGAGGAATTGCTTATAAAGTTGCTCAAGAAGGAGCTGACGTAGGTGTAAATGATTATATTAATGATGAAGAGACCCAAAAGACTGTAGATTTAGTGGAATCTTTGGGTCGGAAATGTTCATCTCATATATTTGATGTAAGCAAGAAAGATAATATTGATTCAATGATAGATGAATTTTTGGATAAAAATGGATCTATTGATGTTCTAGTTAATAATGCTATTATGCAACCCCAAAACAAGCCATTTAATGAAATAGATGAAGAATGGTGGGATTATATGATGGATTTATCATTAAAAGGTTATTTTTTTGCGTGTCAGAAGGCTTCTAAAGAGATGGTAAAGCGTAACACTGCAGGCTCTCTAATTTGCATATCAAGTGTTCATTCTTTTAGGGCTGCTAAAGATTGGACTCCTTACGGTATTGCAAAAATGGGAATAAGAAGGATGGTAAAAGGTTTGGCTGCTGATTTGTCAGGGACAGGAATTAATTCAAATTGTATCGCGCCAGGAGCAATAAATAATACAATACCTGATGACGATAGAATTGAGCCAGAGGCAATAAATATGCCTTGGTTTCCATCTGGAAGACAAGGCCTTCCAAGCGATATTGCTAACTCAGTAGTATTTTTATCTTCTAAAATGGGGGAATATATTAATGGCGAGACCATATTGGTAGATGGAGGTATGATAGCTACTGGACTCGGAGATGGAAGACCAGATGACAAATAGAAAAATAAATAAAACTCCTTCTCACAGATTAAATAAGAAAATAAGAGAAGAATTAAAGTCAATAAATACCTCTGCTTTCGTTGATGTTATGGCACGACAATTTGGCTATAACCCAAGATATGTACTTATGAATAACGTTATGCCTTTAAATGATGGTAGCAGGCTTGTAGCGAGGGCAATAACAGTTAGATATCTCCCTGCAAGACCTGACTTTGATGAAATGAAACCGAAAAATGAAAAATCACCTGAGTATGCGGCATTTGAGATTGCTGGTCCAGGCGATGTAATAGTTATGGATTCAATGGAAACAAGCTTAATGTCAATCGGAGGTGATATTAAATTTCTGAGATTAAAACAGAGAGGAATTGATGGTTTAGTATGTGATGGAGGGGTAAGAGATATGGGTTCCGTTGAGAAATATAATATTCGAATATGGGGTTATGGCAAGACGTCTAATTTAGGAACCATGATTGGCACTCCATGTTCAACTAATGAGCCAGTAAAAGTTGATGGAATTTTAGTTATGCCAGGGGATTATATTGTAGCTGACGATGATGGGGTAGTAGTTATTCCGAGAACTATATGCAAAGAAGTTGCTGATGCAGCAATTGAGTATGATAGATTAGAGGAATGGATAAAGAATAAATTATCTGAAGAAAATTTGTCTCCAGGAAAATATTATCCGCCAGACGAGAATACCTACAAGGAATACAAAAAAAATCAGTAATTAAAATCTATTGTCATTCCGTCATAGGCCAATTGAATATCTATGCCTTCTGTATCAAGTAATTTTGAAAGATCATAATTTGTTTCATCGTGATCCACTGCACACATTATGTCAGTAAAAAATGATTTTTTGGGCTTAAATTTCCTTATTACCTCCAAAGCTTGATTATAAGTAAAGTGTGAGAAATAAGCAGGCTCGGGCCTTAGTGCGTCTATGATTAATATATCTAAATCTTCAAGCATATTTTCTGAAGATTTTGGGATTTCTGAAACGTCAGAAATATATGCTATTTTACCAAATTTATAACCAAAAGAAATGTACTGATTACCATGGAACACTGGTATAGGAGTAATATTTAAATCTCCTATTTTAAATGATTTTTCATCAATAATATTGAACTGAATTTTAGGGATCGGGCCCTTAGTTTTAACTTTTCCATTTTCGAATAAATAAAAATAAACTTTTTTAATTGATTCTAAATCTTGATCCCTCAAATTTATTTTAACGGTATTTTGAACAAAATTTGTCCAGTCTCTTAAATAATCTATGCCTCCTATTGCATCAGCATGTGCATGGGTGATAATCAGGTCACTAATCTCTCTAATTTCATTTTTTGGAAAGAATTTAATTGCTGATTCCCAAAATGTCTTACCTGCGTCAATTATAATATTTCTACTTTGGCCATTTTTATCAAAAGATTTGATAGCTACAGATGTGTTTCTTCTTCTATTTTTAGAATCTGGATTTTGAGCATCATTGCATACCTTACAGTTAGAATTTGGGTCAGTAAGGCAGCTTACACGAGGAATTCCATCAGATGATCCAGTTCCCAAGAAGATTAATTTTCCATTATTTATCATTAATTTTCTTTCGATAATTGATTATTTGTTATTGTGTTGCTAAATTAACACATTGTGCTAAACATCGTATAAGCCTAATGAAAATCTATGAGGTGATAAATGTCAAATAAAGAATCAATTAAATCTAGAATTAAAAAAGGAGAAGTTGTTGTAGGGCCTTTCTGTATAGTCCCATCAGGAACAATGATTGATACTTTGGGTTATTCAGGTATGGACTTTTGTATTTTAGATACTGAACATGGGCCGTTAGACATGCAAACTATTACTGATTTGATTATGGTCGCTAATGGAACTGGAGTAGATCCTATAGTTAGGGTGGGCGAAAACAACGAAAGATTAATTTTAAGAGCTTTGGATGTTGGTGCTACTGGTGTTCAGGTTCCTCAGATAAATGTTAAGCAGGATGCTATTGATGTAGTGAATGCAGTTAAATATGACCCAATTGGGCATAGAGGATTGTCAATTTTTACTAGAGCAGGGGACTACTTCGTCAATAAGGGCAAAGATCATACAGATATTCAGAATGAAAAAACAATGACCATTGTTCATATTGAAGGAAAAAAGGGATTAGATAATTTAGATGAAATTATGGAAGTTGAAGGCATAGATGTCCTTTTCTTGGGTCCTTACGATATTTCGCAATCTTTAGGTGTTCCTGGACAAGTTACTGATAAGAAAGTTGCCGATGCTATGAAAATAGCAGCTGATAAAGCTAGGAGTGCCGGAAGAGCTGTAGGCTCATATGCTAAAGATGTTGAAATGGGGAAATGGTTAAAAGATTTAGGTGTACAATATATATCTATTAATACTGATTCTACAATATACATGCAAGGCTGTGAGGCCATAGCTAAAGCCTTGAAATAAACCTATATCGGGGAGTGGCGCAGTTTGGCAGCGCGCCTGGTTTGGGACCAGGAGGTCCCGGGTTCGAATCCCGGCTCCCCGACCATAAAATATGCTAAGATTGACATTCAACA
>MDTG01024247.1_pt1 | contig 33739 bp, 32 predicted proteins | sample 811421 | NCBI WGS metagenome assembly MDTG01 (sample SAMN05326645, study PRJNA326480) | marine metagenome | isolation source: seawater | place: Pacific Ocean: South East | collected 2011
AAATGGAAATAATCCAAGAAGATCTGTTAGTGATGCTACTGCTCAAGCAATAGACAAAGAGGTTAGAGATTTAGTTGATGATGCGCACGAAACAGCACTTAATATTTTGAGAAATAATTTATCTCTTCTTGAATCGATTTCTCAAAAAATTCTCCAAGAAGAAGTTATAGAAGGTGAGGATCTTAAAACCCTCTTAGCGGAGAGTAAAATGCCTGCATAGTAGAATTTGGGTTTTTCGTATAAAGTTAGATGTTAAAGCCGATCAAGTTTGAAAGTAAAAATTTTTTATCAAGCTTAGATACCTCATGTGAAGAATTTTTTCATATTTTAGAGCTAGCAAAAAATTTTAAAAATAAAGATCTAAATATAAAATTCAAAGAAAAAGTTTTAGGGTTAATTTTTGATAAGTCATCAACTCGTACTAGAGTTAGCTTTCAGGTGGCAATGTCAAGACTTGGCGGTACCACAGTTGACCTAAATCCTACTACTTCACAAATTGGAAGGGGCGAGCCAATTAGAGATACAGCAAGAGTGTTAAGTAGATATTGTGATGTTATCGCGATAAGAACTTTTAAACAGTCTGATTTGGAGGAGTATGCAAAATGGTCTTCTAAGCCAGTTATTAATGCCCTTACAGATATAGAGCATCCATGTCAGGCTTTGGCTGATTATATGACAATTCAAGAGGAATTTAGTGATTTCAAAAAAGTGGTTTTGACGTTTATAGGTGATGGAAATAATGTCGCAAATTCTCTTATTTTATGTGGGGCATTATTAGGAGTAGAAGTTAGAATTGTATGTCCTAAAGGTTATGAACCGAATGATACAGTTATAAATAGAGCCAAAAAAATATATAAAGATAAAAATTTATTAAAAATAACTCATGATCCTATAGATGCAGTAAAAGGGGCAAAAGTTTTATATACCGATGTTTGGTCATCAATGGGGGAAGAAAATTTAAAGGATAGAAAGGATAAGGATTTTGTTGGATTTACGATCAATAATGATTTAGTAAACTTGGCTGATAGAGATGCAATTATTCTTCATTGTTTACCTGCTTACAGATCTAAAGAAATAACTAATGAAGCGTTTGAATGTAAAAAAAGTAGAATTTTCGAACAGGCAGAAAATAGACTTCACGTTCAACAAGCACTCTTATCATGCCTTCTTTCTTAAGACTTGCAGGATAGATAAGGAAATGGTACAAATGTATCAGAGTGAATTTGTTTTTTATGGAAAATATAAATGGTGATAATCTTACAGAGGCTCAAAATGAGCTTTACAGATGGATAAAAAATTACTTGAAAGACTATCAACACAGTCCTTCAATAAGGCAGATGATGGAGGCTATGGGACTAAAGTCTCCCGCTCCAATTCAAAGTCGCCTAAAGCATCTTCAAGAGAAGGGATATATATCATGGCAAGAAGGCAAAGCTAGGACTCTGCAAATAGTTGATGATTTGGTTGCAGGAATTCCAATTATGGGTTCAGTTGCTGCTGGTGGTTTAATTGAGACTTATTCTGATGTAAATGAAAATTTAGATATTTCTGATGTCCTAAAAAAGAAAAATATTTTTGCTCTTACAGTTAATGGAGATTCTATGATAGATGCTTGTATCGCAGATGGAGATATGGTTGTGATGGAACCCATTTATGATTATTTTTCGCTTAGGAATGGGACGATTGTTAGTGCAATGGTTCCAGGTTTGGGAACAACTTTAAAATATTTTTTTAAGAGAGAAAACAAAATATACCTTGAAGCTGCTAATCCTGCTTATGAACCAATTGTATTAGATAAAGACAGTGTAATATTTCAAGGTAAATTATTAGCTGTTTGGAGAAAAGTTTAATTAATGAAAAATTTACTTTTAAAAGCACTATTAACCTTATATGGATTAGGATATAATCTAAATATTCGAGAAGATTAAGTATTACTGATTTATTTCTTTCTATCTATCAGATGTAACTTTAAATAATTAACGTTAATGAAAATGGTTAATGAGATTGATTTTTCAAAAGAAAATGAAATAAATTTTCAATCACTTATTAATCTTGCTTTTAGAAATAAGGCGACAATAATAATTTTCTCAGGAATATTTCTTCTGATTTCATGTATTTACGCAGTTCTTTCCAAAAGAGTTTGGGAGGGTAAATTTGAAATAGTTTTAAGATCTAACAACAGTGAGGCTATTGAGCCTGCTGGATTTGCTTCTAAGGCAAAAATGCTGCTTAAAGGAAAAACTGAAGGTGTTTCCTTGAATGGAGTAAATATTCCAACTGAGATTGTGGTTCTAAATAGCTCTTCAGTTTTAAAGCCAACATTTGAGTATGTAAAAAATGAAAGAATTAAATCTGGATTAGATGTTGATAAATTCACTTTTAAGGATTGGAAAAAAGGAAATTTCTTCATAGATAATCCAGATGATACCTCTGTTTTATTAGTGCGATATAGAGATTCAGATAAAAAGTTAATTTCACAAGTGCTTAGTAAAATATCAAATGCATATCAAGAATATTCTGGAAAAAGAAAAAAAAGACAATTAAAATTATCTACTGATTATTTAAACGATCAAATAGGAATCTATAAAAACAAAAGTTCCCTATCTCTAAAAAATGCTCAAGAATATGCAATAGAGCAAGATTTAAATTACTTCTTTTTGTTTGACGATTTTTATAATAAAGAATTGGTAAATAATTCATATGAAAATTTATATAATCCTCTATCTGAATCTAAAGCTCCTAAAGAAAATATTGATTTTGAGATAGAGAGAATAAGTGCTGCAAATCAGATAAAAATTATTGATAACCAGATTAAAATAATTAGAGAAATAAAAGACGATATTGATAAACTTAGCTATATAGGTTCAACAATACCTATTTTGGTTTCTGAGGGCTTGCCACAATATTTAAAAGAAGTTGATCAGAAATTATTATTGCAGAGAACAAAATATACTTCAAAGGATAAATCTATTTTTCAAATGGAAATGGAGAGGGATCTTTTGGCAGATCAATTAAGAAAAAGAGCAATAGGAATATTGTCTGCTAGGAGAGATATTCTCGTTGCAAAAAAAGAGACTTACACGCGCCCTAAAGAAGTCATTTTGAAATATAAGTCTTTGGTTAGAGAAGCTCAACGAGATGAGAATACTTTAATCTCTCTTGAAGATCAATTGAAGCTAATTAGTTTGGAGAATGCGAAATCAGAAGATCCATGGGAATTAATAACCAATCCCATCATAGATAAAAGACCATTTTCTCCAAAGAGAAAAAAAATTGCTTTTATAGGCCTTATAAGTGGTTTTATATCTGGGTTAATATTTTCAAAATTTAAAGAAATTTTCTCCGGAAAAGTTTTTGAAATTTCTCAAATTTTAGAAATCCTAAATGATAAAAATCTTAAATATGTGGAAGACGGAAAATCAGGTGAATTGTTTTTAAGTTCTATTTTAACTAGAACAGATAAGAAGATAATGTCTTTAATAGACTTGAACAAAAATAATTATGAAAGTTGCAATTCGATAAAGGAGCTTAAATTAAAAACAAAAATAAAACTTGAAACTGATTTAAAAAATATAAGTGATGAAAATGAGAATATACTTATCGTTTCTTTAGGTGATTTATTCGCAAAAGATATCCAAAATTTAAAAATGATTCTTGATTTAAATAAAATTAAATTATCTGGCATAATTCTCATTTAATAGATTTTAGTTCTTATAAAATCTACTAAATATAAATGCTTTTAAAATAATTATCCATTTTGAGATTTTAAAAAATACTCAAGATCAATTTCCCAATTTGGCATTGATAAACCTAAAGTTTTTTCTGATTCTGAACAATCTAAACGAGAATTCTTTGGTCTTTTTGCAATACTATTAAGTTCACGAGAAGAAATAGGTATAATTTGTGGGATATTTTCTATGATTTTAAGCTTATAAGATTTCTCTAATATTATATTTGCAAAATCATACCAACTTACTAGAGGTCTTCCTTGAAAATGATAAATACCCCATGGAAATGACTTATTTTTTTCAGTAGGATGATCATTATTTATAACATAATTAGTAAGTTTTAAAATTGTTTTTGCTATTGAATATGCACTAGTTGGACCACCAAATTGATCACTAACTACTTTTATCTCTTTTTTATTCAAGGCTTGATTCAAAATTTTTTTAATAAAGTTATCTCCATCATGGTTGTACACCCAACTTAATCTAATGATTAAAATTCCCATTTTATATTTTTTTGAAGCTTTTTTTATAAGCTCCTCTCCAACCTGTTTACTCTTCCCATAACGACCTAAAGGGTTTGTTTTTTTTAAAGGATTTATTAATTTAGATGAATTATCTCCAAAAACATAGTCAGATGAAAGATGTATTAATGGAATAGATCTTTTATAACAAGATTCAGCTATTAAACCAACAGCAATTCCATTAATTTTCATTGCTTCATTAGGGTTTAATTCGGCATCATCAACTTTTGTGAATCCCGAAGTATTAATTACCAGAATTGGATTTAATTGTTTTAGTAAATCTTCAATTGAATTCTTATTAATAAAATTGAAATCCATTTCTTCACTACCTATAAAAATAAATTTATATTCAGAATTAGAAACAATGGAATTTAACGAAGATGCAACTTGACCTCTTTTCCCAAATACAAGTACTTTTTTCATTTTATTATTAGAAATTATTTAAGACTAATTTTAAATTTTTATTATTGTTATTTGAGGAAATGGAACGATGAAACATGATTTAAGATTTCCTTTATTCCGTACTTTATTTATTATTTCATCTTTATAATTCCACGCAGTAAGTAAGAAGAAATCGGGAGGATTTTTTTCAGCATATTCCTCACTCATTATTTTAATTTTTGATCCTGGTAAAAATTTACCTTGCTTTATTTTTGTACTATCAATGCAGTAATCAATATGTGAATAATTAAGCTCAGCAAAATTTAAAAGAGTATTCCCTTTTGCAGTTGCACCGTAGGTGTAAATTACAATTTTGGGATTTTTCTTTTTTAAAGAAAGTATTAATTTTTTCAATTCATCTCTAATTTTCAATGATTTAGATCTGAAATTTTTAATTATTTTAGAACTAAGAACTGATTTTTCATAATCCAAATATTTATTTAATGTATTTGAAGTTTCAAAAATTTTATTTTTATTCTGAGCAATGAATGTTATGGATCCTCCATGAATTTGAGATAAAAAAATATCTACCAAAGATAGATCATTCATAGATAATGCTTTTTGCATTGATTGGATAGAGAAATAAAACATATGCTCATGATATATTTGATCAAATTCATTATTTTCTAGGGTATTAAGTACATATGCATTTTCAATTATCGCAAATCCATCTGCATCTAAAAGGATTTTTACACTTTTAAGCAGTTCATGTGGAGATTCGTTATGAGCGAAACAATGACGTGCAATTATAGCATTGGTTTTATCTATATTATTTGCCAAATCAGAAGCAGTTTTAGGATTGAAAAAATTACAAATTGTAGGGATCCCCATATTGTTAGCTTTCTCAACTATATTTTCAGCAGGGTCAATTCCTAAGATTTTATTTACGTGTGGTTTTAAAAATTTTAAATATGAACCTATGTTGCTTCCTATCTCAACAATATTAGAAGATAAATTTATATAATTTTTTGATTTTAGAAACTCTGTGAGATCTTCATAGTGCTTTTGAAGCATTGATGAATTTGGAGTTTGGTAATAATAATGTTTGTATAGCTTATCAATATCAAGACAATCTTTTAGTTGGATATTTTTACAATTATTGCAGTATTCTAATTTTAAAGGATATTTTTCAAAATTAATATCTTTATTATCACTTAAAGAGTTAGCTGGGGGACTCATCCCTAAATCAAGTATTTCAATAGTATTTTCTTGGCAAATTCTACAAACCAAATTTAAAAAGATGTCTTTAGATAATATATCATCTATTCATATTTAAATTTCTATAGAAAAAGAAATCTAAAATTTTAAAAGATAATTAATATTTATTAAAAGTTATTCATTTTTTTATTAGTAATTACAAAGAAGCCTAATGAAAAATGTTTTAGATAAATGTTATGATTTATGGATTATTGAATATTGATTATATATGTCTAAAAATTTTAAAGGGATAATATTGGCTGGAGGATTTGGAACTAGACTTAAACCTTTAACAAATACTATTAGTAAGCAGTTAATGCCCGTCTATGATAAGCCTATGATTTATTATCCATTGAGTACTTTAATGCTTACTGGAATAAAAGATATTTTAATTATAACTACTTCAAAAGATGAATCCTTATTTAAGAACTTACTTGGTAATGGAGAAAGGCTTGGTATATCTATCTCTTATAAAGTACAAAATTATCCAAATGGAATTGCAGAAGCTTTTTTAATTGCTGAAGATTTTATAAAAGAATCAAACATATCTTTAATACTTGGAGATAACCTTTTTGCAGGCTCTGATTTAATAAATATTTTAAAATATGCAAAAAATAATTTGTCTGGAGCTCATATATTTGCATCTATAGTTAATAATCCGAAAAGTTATGGTGTAGTTAAATTTGATAAATTCCGTAAAATTGTTGATATCATTGAAAAACCTCTTGAAGCACCAAGTAAATATGCTGTCACAGGGATATACTTCTTTGATAGTTCTGTAATTAAAAAAACTAAATTATTAAAACCTTCCAATAGAAATGAGTTGGAAATTACTGATTTATTAAAACTTTATTTGAAAGAAGATAAATTAGACTTTAGTATTCTTGGCCGCGGAATTACTTGGCTTGATACTGGAACCTTTGAATCATTACATGATGCGAGCTCTTTTGTAAAAACAATTGAAAATCGTCAGGGTCTAAAATTAGGATGTCCTGAAGAAATAGCATGGAGGAATAGGTGGATTAATAATTCTCAATTGAAGGCTTTTTCTTCTGAAAATCTTAAGAGTGGTTATGGTGAATATTTATTATCTCTTTTAGATGAAAAGATATTTTAATGGAATTACTTAGATGAAAATAGAAAAATTAAAATATTCAACTGAAGACTATCTAGATGGTCCTGTAATTTTAAAACCAAATATTTTCTCTGATGAAAGGGGGTTTTTTTATGTAAGTTGGAATCAAAATGAACTCAATAAACTTATATGCAAACCCCTTAATTTTGTCCAAGATATGGTCTCGAATTCATCTCATGGTGTATTAAGAGGAATGCATTATCAGTTAGATAAGCCTCAAGCTAAATTAGTAAAAGTTATAAAGGGAAAAATATTTGATGTAATAGTTGATTTAAGAAGTAATTCAAATTCATATATGAAGTGGGCCTCAGTAGAGTTAAGTAATGAGAACAAAAAAATGATTTATGTACCCAAAGGTTTTGCCCATGGCTTTATGGTACTTAGTTCTTTTGCTGAGGTTCTATATAAAGTTGATAATTATTATGATAAAAATTCTTCAATAAGCTTATTATGGAATGATAGAGATATTTCAATTAATTGGCCTACAAATAAAATAAAGGTTCAGCATCCAATTACAAATCAAAAAGATCGAAATGGATTTAATTTTGAAGAAGTTAAAAAGTTAGGTTATATTTTTTAATATATTTTTCTAGTTCTAAAATTATTTGATGAAAAATAATAATCGTTTAAAAAGAATTCTCATAACTGGAGGGGCAGGTTTTATTGGAGGTAATCTGATAAGAAAATTATTGTTAGATACGGACGCTTTGATTTTTAATATTGATTGTTTGGATTATGCAAGTGACATAAATTCACTTAAAAAATTTTCTTTGAGTGGAAGACATTTTCATAAAAAGATTGATTTGAAAAATTATTCTCAATTAAATAAATTCTTTGCAGAAACTAAGCCAGATTTAGTTTTTCACCTAGCAGCAAAGACTCATGTTGATCGTTCAATTGATAATCCCTTTGAATTTTTTGAAAGTAATATGCTTGGAACATTTAATCTCCTTGAGGCCACAAGACATTATTGGAATAATAGTTCAAATAAAAAATTTTTTAGATTTATTCATGTTAGTACTGATGAAGTTTTTGGATCTTTGGGAATAAACGGTAAGTTTTCTGAGACTACAAGCTATTCTCCTAGAAGTCCTTATTCCGCTAGTAAAGCAGGTAGTGATCATCTAGTAAGCGCATGGAATCATACTTATGGACTTCCAACTATTATTACTAATTGCAGTAATAACTATGGTCCCTATCAATTTCCAGAAAAGTTAATTCCACTATGTATATACAAGGCAATTTGTGGAAAAAAAATACCAATTTATGGAAATGGTGAAAATATAAGAGATTGGCTTTATGTTGAAGATCATATTGAAGCTCTAATATTAGTTGCTTTAAAAGGAAAAATTGGAACTAATTATTGTATTGGTGGATGTAATGAAAAGGTAAATAAAGAGGTAGTCACTTTAATTTGTAATCATTTAGATAGACTCGTGCCTAATAAAAGCTCTTATTCAAATCTTATAGAGTTCGTTAAGGACAGACCAGGCCATGATAAGCGTTATGCTATTGATTCAACAAAAATTAAAAATGAATTAGGATGGAAACCTAAAGTTTCTTTCGAGAAAGGTTTAGAAAAAACGGTAATTTGGTACCTAAAAAATAAAGAATGGTCAAAAGAAATTATGCAAATTTCAAATTATAAAGGCGAAAGACTTGGCCTTTAAATTTTAAGAAAAAAATAAACCTGATTTTAGTTTTCTTATCAATACTCTAAATGAATTTATGATTGTTATTTTTACAGCTTTAGAAAAAGAAACGTCTCCATATTTCTTAACCACTGCAAAATTGTAATATAAAACGGATAATTTGTTAGCAGATAATGAGTTCTTATGCTCTATTTTTATTACCAAAGGACTTTGTACACAATATGCTTTGTATGAATCGTCAAGTTTTAATATCTTCATCCATAATCCCCAATCTTGTCTTCTTTTAAGATTAGGCATATAAACTTTATTAACAAATTTTGTATCATAAACAGCACTACTAGTACAAATACTGTTTGAGCAAATAATATCTTTGAAATTTAAATTCTTTTTAAAGATAACTTTCTTCCCAATATTTTTCATGCTATTTTTCTTGACTATATAGTTGGAACATAAAATTTTATAGTCAGAATTTTTTTTAAAAAATTCATATTGAATAGCTAACTTATTTGGCACCCAATAATCATCAGAATCTAAGAATGCTATGAATCTACCTTTTGCTTTTTTAATTCCAAAATTTCTTGCATTCGCTGCACCGACATTAAATGGTAATTTTATAATTTTTATATTTGAGTTTGACGATGTATATTTTTTAATTATTTTTAGAGTATCATCAGTAGAATTATCATCAATTATTATTAGTTCCCACTTTTTAAAAGATTGATCTAATACAGAATTAATTGCAATATTTATAAAATCTGAAGAATTATAAGTGGGAATAATTATAGAAAATATTGGTTTCTTATCATTCATATTTAGTTTTTACCTTGAAGAAACTATATCTAATAAATAAATAATACATAAAAATTATTTTAAAAGTTAGGGAAATAATATGTCTCACTAATTTTTTTTTCCTCTTTCTTTCATATTTGAATTTATGAGGTAGAACAGAAAAATAATTGTTAAATTTTCTAGGTGAAAAATCAAATAACATTTCCTTTAATTTAAATTTAGATCTAATAAAGGGTAAGCTTATTTGATCTCTTCCAGAAAAATTTTTTACATATTCAAACCATTCGCTAGAATAATTTTTTTCTAATAAGGTATTAATTCTTCTTATTAAAAAACTATTGTCAGTAAGGACTTCTTTTGCTGAAATATTATTCTTCTTATAATAACTGATCTCTCTGAACAAATCTTCCTTTTTAGATTGATTAAAATTGATACAAGAGTTTATTTCATCTGTTAAGGTATGTCCATAAGGATGTTTACAAAATCCTATTTCACAATCAGAAAAATAGAATTTTTTTAATATTTTGTTTATTGGTGCACAGATTTTTATATTGTTATCCAAATATATAACTACATCATAAGAAAGTAATATTTCAGGAATAATAATTTTTAGTTTTCTATTTTGTAAACTAGGGTTGAGTTCATTATCTTTTATAAATATTTTTTTATAGTTTTTAAATTTATTTGTTCTTTGATTGGTAAAAAGATAATAATCATAATTTTTATCCAAAAAGGGATCTTCTATTGAGTAATCATAATCATCAATAAGAACCCTGTATATTGCAACTTTCATATTTGTAAATACAAATTATTTTAAGTCTATTATCGCTAATGATCTTACTCCAGAAAAAGCATTGTCAAAACAAACCTTTGTTCCTGATTTATTTAATCTAGGATGCAAGTCAACACACCAATGATCTTTTATTGTCTTACTTTGGAATTTTTTTGGCATATAAAATTTACCGATAAGAGAGGTTTTATTTTTATCAAAATCATGCACATATAATGATTGCATCCTATTGGCATTAGGATAGGAATCAGTAGTCATCAAATTTCCATTTTTATTAAAATTTGGATGACCATCTCCTAATAAGTTAGTGAATTTTTCAACTTTTTTACATTTTGAATCGTTATCTAAAGTAAATAAATGATAAGCAGTTTGGAATTGATTTGTTTTGCAATATCCAACTAATTGATTTTTATTCCTCCAGCAAAAATGAGAAAACATGCCGATGGTTGGCAAAATAGAGATAATGTTCCCTTTAATATCACATATTACTAGTCTACTTTTTCTTTGCCTAACATCGCTTTTATCTACAATCCATCTATGAAGGAAACAAAACTTTTTTGAACATGGAGAAAATAAACCATGAGTAATAAAATGATATGCATCATTCATGGTTTTATCATAATTTAAATCCTTAAGATCATTTATTGAGCAAATAATTTTTTTAGTATTATTTTTTAAATCATATAAATAAATTTCCATAGATTCGTTATTTAAAGAATAATTTGTATTCTTTCTTCTATATCCATATCCTGGCATATATTTTTCTAAGCTAAAAAAATCATATCCCACAAAATATTTACCATCATTACTTATACTAGATAATTGACAGTCTATTATTTCTTCTTTATTGGTTTCAATATTAAATGTTTTAGAGACCCCTTCATTTTTGTATAAACCATTATAAATAAAAGTATTGCTATTACCTATCCATTGAAGTTTACAGCCCATGTGCCAATTCCATGTCCTTGTAGAAGTGCATAAATTAAATTTAGAAAAGTTTTTTCCACTAAAAAATCCAATTTTTAAAGAGTTATCCGTATTTGGCATAAATAATCCTTCAGGAGCTTTTTGCGCTAGTAAGTATTTTTCATTGGAAGAGAATGGAGTATGGTCATGAAATCCATAGAAATAACCTTTTTTGTTAATAATTGGATATGAAGTTTTGTAATTTTCTGAGGGAAAAAAATCAAAAAAGTTTTGGTATGAATTTCTTAGAAAGGTTTTAATTGAAGGATTACTTTTTACCAAATCATATATTAACTTTTCAAATTTGTTCATTATTTTGAGAATTAAATACTTGTAATTATATAAGGCTTTTTCTTATATAAAAACGTTTTAAAATGTAAATTAAAGCTTTTCTATTAAGTTTACAGTAAGTCGCATTCCCTAACTTTCCAGTTGAAACATGTTCATCATCAAAAATTTTCAAAGAAGGAGCAAATAAAGTTTTTAAACCTTTTGTTCTTAAAATTTCAGCAAAAAATAACTCTTCTCCAAATAAGAAAATGGGATATTCTTCATCAATTATCAAATCAAATCCTTTCTTGGTAAATAAAGTAAATGATCCATGCGCGCAGTATATTGGCATTAAATAAGTATGTTTTTTAGAATTAATTGTTTTTGATTTTTTTAATTTTTTATAAAAATAATTAATATATCTATTAACAAACAATTGAAATTTAAAAGCTAATGGGATAGAGAAAATAATTATATTTAGAATGATTTTTAATGCTGATTTTTTATTTATATGTTTTGGATTTTTATTAATATTTTTTTATTTATTATTGAAGGAGCTAATAAACCTATTGAATCATCTATCTTAATATCCTCTAATTGAGAAAATAACTCTTTTTCTACTTTTATATCAACATTAGTGATGGAAATATATTCATATTTATATGATTTGAAATCTAATTTATTTAATTCTTTTTGGACTGTACCAAGGTATCCATTATTATTACATTTATGATATGTAAAATTTTGATCTGTATTCGAAATATGATTTATTTTTTTTTGTCTATTTTTATCCAAAATTATAGAATTATCTAATAGAAATATACTTACTTCAAATGAAGATAATTTCTCAGATTTTCTTAGGCTTTCATAGTAACTAAGAAATTCTTTATAAGAGTTATAGCATATACATAAAATTGCAATTTTCATAATTATAAAATAATCAAAAAATATAATCTAATAATTTTATTAAATATATTATAAATTACATATTTTTTTTAAAAATTAAAAAAATTTTTTAAAATTTTATTATAGATTTTTCTCATTAATTATGTTTTTCTGTAAAATTAAAAATTTGTAGTAAAAAAAAACTTATATTGTATTTATTAAATCATTTAAGACTTTTTGAATATAATATTAATATCAATAATTTTAATGATGTATCCTATTAAGAATGGTAAAAATCTTAAGCAAATTGCAAAAGATAATAAAACTAAGTATATAAATTCTTTGCCATTTGCTCATATTGTATTAGAAGATTTATTTGATAATGATATTCTCGAAAAAGTACTATTAGAATTCCCTGATTTGTCTTTAAAGAATGAAGCAAATCATTATTCCGGAATAACAGACGAAAAATTTTCTTCACCTAGGGGTACAAAATTTCAAAATAAAAATACAAGGGATTTTCTGAATTATCTTAATTCCTCTGAATTTATAGATTTTTTGCAAGAACTTACTTCAATTAAAGAGTCTTTAATACCTGATCCGCATTTTCTTGGAGGTGGATTGCATCTTAGCAAAAAGGGAGGTTTTTTAAAAATACACACTGATTATTGTAAACATCCTGAAACTAATCTTGATAGGAGAGTAAATCTATTGATTTTTCTCAATAAAAATTGGAAAGAAAAATATAATGGTTATTTAAATTTTTTTGACAAAAAAATGACTAAATGTGTAAAGAAAATACCACCTAATTTTAATACTACAGTTATTTTTAACACTACCGATTTTACTTATCATGGAGTACCAGATCCTATTTTATGTCCTAATAATCAGTCAAGAAAATCTTTGGCTTTATACTATTTTTCTAATGGAAGGCCAAAAAGTGAAATAAGAAGCAAGCTTAAAAATCAATCTACTCTCTATAAGGAAAGGAAAGGAGAAATATTTTTGAGAAATTTCAATTCAAGGGATATTATATCATTGTTTATTCCACCCATTTTTAAAAATATTTATTATTTTCTAAAAAAAATTAAAAATTGAATTTTAATACAAATTCAAAATTTTTTAAATTTATTTCTATTCCTTTTACTATTTAAAAATTTGTAGTTTTTAGAAATTTAAAGTTTTTAGATTAGAAATATGCTTTCTGATTTGAAATGGTATTTCAATTATTATGATTTAAAAACTAGAAAAAAGAAATTAAAGAAAATTGTCAAATTGAGAGAAGGGTCCTTGATTTAAACTAAATGCAAGGTACAAAAGTATAAATGAAATAATGATAACAATATAATATTTATATTTCTTGTCAATCATTTCTACAATCTGCCCCAAAGCGATTGCGAAAAAAACATAATTATATCTTGCAATTCTATCTATAATCCCGAATCTAAAACCCAAAAGAAATATTAGGCCGTATAACATAGCGTTAGATATATAATTAGTTTCCTCCCTTTTTTCTTTCTGATCTATATTTCTAAAAATTAATTTATATATAATGAATATTAATAAATATGTAATGTAAGATCCTGTGAGAAAACTACTTCTCTCTGATAAGCCATTAAAAAGTTGTATGTAATAATCTATATTCCCAGAGGATGATATACCTGCGATTCTAATGATTGGGGTAATTATTTCATTTAAATTACTTACTATTAAAGGAAAAAAATTAGTAAATGAAAAAACAAAAATTATAGAAAATAAAGATAAAATTAGTGATGATATTGGGAGATATAAATTCTGTAAAATTACAAATGGTACTAAAGCAAATGCTGATCTATGACTATTTATTGCCAATATTAAAAAAATAAATGAATATAAATTTTCTCCTTTATATCTTTTATAAGACGAAATTAAAAAAAGACTTATTGCTAAAGTAAGTCTAAGAAGATAGCTATCGGGATAAAATTGCAAAGAGAAATACATTAGCAAAATTAATGGTATATTTTTACCAAATGCTCTTATTAAGAAAAATTTTATTGAAAGGCTAGTTCCAATTAAAAATGCTCTTAAAAAAGAATAATTACTAAAAAAAGAGAATATATAATTTAAAAAAAAGTATATCGGTTCAAATCTGTAGCCAGATAAATTATTACCCCCTTTTATTAATTGAAAATAGGTTAAATAATTTAGATTATCACTTAAATTTATATATGAAATCATGAAGGGACAGAATATAATTAGAAATAAAAAAATAATATAATTATTCCTTATTCCATATCCAACAACTGAATAGATAAATAAAATCGAAGATATTAATAAATATGGATTAGACATATTTGCTTATGTAAACGAATTTAACTATTCATAAGATTATTATTTTCAATTTTAATGAGATTACCATTTTTAAATTCAAAAACTCGATCGCACATTTTAAGAGTCTCTAATCTATGCGCTATTACAATTATTGTTAAATCCTTAAAGTGGAAATTTAAATTGTTTGTAATCCTCTTCTCAGTTTCTATATCTAATGAACTTGTATGTTCATCTAAGATTAAGATTTTTGATTTTTTATAAAATGCTCTAGCGATTGCAATTCTTTGTTTTTGTCCACCACTAAATTTTATACCTTGTTCTCCTACATTTGAGTTATATTTATATTTTAGATTTTCTATAAAGTCATAAATATCTGCACATTTTGCAGCTTTCTTTAATCTTCCTTCATCTATCTCAGATATGGGTACTCCGAGAGCTATATTTTCTTTAATTGTGCTATCTATTAATAATGGATTTTGAGGTATATGTGATAATGATTTTCTCCAAGATTTCATAAGAATTTTATTTTTTTCGGAGTTTAAATCCTTATTGTCAATAAGGATATATCCCTCGGTGGGAGATAAAAGACCCATTAAGAGATCTATTAGAGTTGTTTTGCCGCTACCAGTTTTTCCCTTTATACCAATTTTTTCTCCTTTAAAAATCTCGAAACTTATATTTTTTAATATTTTTCGATTGTCTTTTGTGTAATGAAATCCAACATTTTTAAAAACAATTTTATCTTTAAAAACGTTATTTTTATAAATATTAGATTCTTTATTTACAGGCTGTTTGATTAAGCTTAAAAGTGAACTTAAAGATGCAGTGGTTGATTTAATTTGAGCATAATTTAAATAAGCTTGTTGCATCATTGGCAATAATTTTTGTATGCCAACTCCTACTGTTAGCATAAATGGAAGATAAAGATTAAAACTGTCGCTGTAAATTCTTAAGAAAATTAAAGCAATGGCAAGTGATAGTAATAATATCCCTTCAACAATAAACCTTGGATATGCCCCAATAAATTTATTTGTAGAAACATTCATTCTTAGGACTGAATCAATATTTCTATACCTATTTATGTAGAAGTCTTGGTTATAGGATAATAAAATTTCTTTAATTTCCCCAATTCCTTCTCTTAGTGCTTTTAATTGTTTTTTAACCCCAATTGATATTTTTTTACCATTAGATACTAATATTTTATTGGAAAAGTAAGATATTGTTGCATAAATTGTGACCAGAAATAAAAATAAGATAAACGATATTGTCGGATTAATTATTAATAATGTCATAATTATGAAAAATGACATTATTAAAGCATTTATAAAGAGTAAAAAACTATTAAACGCGCTTACGCAAAAATCTGTCTCTGTAATTATTGTAGATATTACTTCACTTGAGTTTCTTTTTATATGTATTTCATATGGCTGATTAATGGTTTTTTTGTAAGCAATAATTGCAAGGTCACTACTCATAAGAGCTACAAATTTATTGATAAGCCACAGATTTAAAATTTTTATTATGATGCTAGTAATAACTAAAAAAATAAAAATTACTCCATAGGTAATAATAATTTGATTATCTGAAATATTATTAAATATAAATTTTGTTTTTTCTAAAAAATTAAATTGATTTTTGACAGGGTTAGTAACAATTTGAACAAAAGGCAAAAATAAAGAAATTGAGACGCTTTCAAGGAGAGCACTAAAAAAAATAAATAAAAAAAGAACCAATGATTGTCTTTTTCTTTTTTTTGAAAGGTAGTTTTTTAATTCTAAAATAAGTAAAAAAGGCTCACTGAAATTTTGAAAATCTAAATTATTCAAATCCAATTCCTCAAATTTTTTCTAAACCTTAAAGATATTCATAAACTTGGTTCCGAAAGCATTTTATTTAATACTAATCTAATTGTTTTTATAAAAATTAAAATGTCAAGTCTTATTGATATATTTTTAAGATAATATAAATCATAACTTAATTTATTTATTGCATCTTTTTCAGAAGCTCCATAAGGATAATTCACTTGTGCCCAACCACTTAGTCCAGGCTTAACTAAATACCTTAAAGAGTAATGCGGAACTTTTTTAGATAAATTAGTATCAAATTCAGGTCTTTCAGGCCTAGGTCCTATCAAAGTCATTGTGCCTTTAAAAACATAAATTAATTGAGGTAATTCATCAATCCTAAATAACCTCAAATAACGTCCTATTTTTGTTACTCTAGAATCATTTCTTTGAGCCCATTTAGGTCCAGAGGATTCAGCATTAACTTTCATGGTCCTAAATTTTAAAATATTGAATATTGACCCTTTATGCCCTGTTCTTTTTTGAGAAAAAAATATGGGTCCTTTATCTTCCAAATAAATCATTAACCCTATTATTAAAAGTAAAGGAGAAAGAAAGATTAATAAAAAAATTGAGATAATAATATCAAATGATCTTTTTAACCTCTTATGAAAAAAACTTTGCTTTGAGACTAAATCAATATTTATCAAATCAATTTTTTTTATTAATTCAGGAGGAAATCTTTGAAGAAATTTATTACACCAGTTGAGGAGATTATAAATTTTTATTCCATTTGACTTGTAAAATAGTAATAGATCTATTAATTCATCAAATACATTTTTTAAACTATCGTCAATTATTATTCCATTGAAATCTGATATTGAAATTGGCTTTTTAATCTCATAGTCATAAAAAATTAATTTAAAATTAAAATCTGAAATTTTAATTTGACTTTTTAACTTCCGAAAGTTTTTTGTGTCTCCAATAAATAAGAATGTATTATTATTTTGAGAAATAGTATAGAAATTTTTACTAATTATTATTTGAGATACAAAACTAAAAAAACTAAAAATTGAGAAAATGAAAATAGAGATAGAAAAATTACTATTTTCTAATTTAAAGAAGTTAAATATAAAAATATAAAATATTAAAAGAAATAAATATATTAAAGTCGTCTTGAAAAAGATTTTAGATATTATGGTTTTAGTATTAGAAGTCCTAATGTGGTATTTACCAATTAAATAACTAATAAAAATCCATAAATTAATAATTATTGTGGATATGATAAAATCATTAGATAAAAACGAAATATCGTATAATTTAAGGATATAAGTTGTAACAAAAAAAATAGAGTATTCGCAAAAAACAGGAATAAATATTCTCCTTCTTGATAAAAACCAAAAGTTTTTTTCTTTTATAAAATTGTTTATCATCTAGAGTATTGAAAGATATTTAGCTTAAAACTTTCCTTAAATGTATAAAAGTTCATGTCTTTAAGTCAAGAAGAATTTTTTTATTTATGTAATAATTGCATCGGGATATTCTTTTTTACTATTTATGGTCAAATCAACTGTTCTTGGATATGGAGGTTACTACTCAAGTGGTGGATCAGTAATAAGGGATATATTCAAGGAATTTTCTCCTAGATTCGATGTCCCTAACGAATTTAGATTAATCAAAGAAAGGGGAGGTCTATTAGATCTTGATTATGCAATAAATAAAGATATGTCACCTGAAAATATTGGTTTAGCAGTTAATGAATTTCTTTGGATTACAAAACAACTTTCAAGAAAATCAACAAGATTTGGTAAAGCTGGCTTTAGTTATGGAGAATTTACAAATAATCAATTCTTAGATTTAACTTCAAAATATATAAATTCAATTACTGATTATTATTATCCAATGAACTGGCATTATCACACTTTCAAAAAAAGTTATTTAAGGCAAATGATTGAAAAGATTTTAGTAAAGATATTTATAAGAAATAAACGTATTTTAAAAGGTTCTTACAGTTATCCCTTAATTTCTTTGAATGAAGAATATTTTATAAAGAAAACAATTTTTTATTTAGAAGATATATTTAGTTCAATAAGAAAATATCGAAGAATTAGTGATGATTATCCTGTGGGACTTCATAATATCGTATATAACTTCAACCCAAATATTTTAAAAAGGGTAAAAACTTTTATACCAAATTTAAGATTATTCATCGTAGATAGAGATCCCAGAGATATTTATTTGAATCTAGTAAAAGATTCATATAGTAGATATCTTCCTAAAAATACTATGGGCATTAAGAAAGCAGAATGTTTTATAAGATTTTTTAAATCAATAAGGATACATAAAGATGAAATTTCGAAAATGAATAATGTTTTTATCTACCAATTCGAAGATTTCTGTTTCAATTATGAGCAAACCTTATCTAAGTTACTTCTCGATTCTAAATTAGATTCTATAAATCATAAAAATAAGAATCAGTTTTTTGATAGTTTAAAATCTCAAAAGAATATAGGCCAATGGAAATCCGTTAAAAAAAATGTCCTTCCTGAAATAAAAAAAATTGAAAAAGAATTAGAAAAATATTTGATTAATATATAGATAAAAAAAATTTTTCATTTCAGCTTCAAATTTATAATAGCAAGAAAAAATCTCTGGTTTAAAATTTAATAGAAAAGTGACTCTTTAATGGAAGTAACTATAAAATTCAATTCATCTTCATTTAGATGAGGTCCTATTGGTAAGCTAATTATTTCTTTGGACATTTTTTCTACTATGGGTAAATTAAGCTGATCATAACCTTTTTCAAAAAAGGCCTTTTGTTTATGGGGCGGGACAGGGTAATGAATAATAGTATTTATACCTTTTGATAACAAAATTTTTTGAAACTTATCTCTATTATTTAATCTAATTACAAAAAGATGCCAAACATGATCTGCCCAAGAAGGAACACAAGGCAATTTTAAACCAAAGTCTCTTAGTTGTTTTAAATAATAAGAGGCAATTTTTTTTCTCCTAAAAGTCCATTCATCAAGAACTTTTAGTTTTATCCTTAATACTGCGGCCTGTATTGGATCCATCCTAGAATTAAAGCCTATATATGAATTATAATATTTTTTTTCTGATCCATAATTTCGTAATACTTTTAATTTGTTTGATATTTCTTGATTATTTGTTGTTATGGCACCAGCATCACCAAATGCCCCAAGGTTTTTCCCTGGGAAAAAACTCCAACAAACAACATCTCCATGTGTGCCTATTTTTTTTTGTTTATAGCTTGCTCCATGACACTGGGCAGCATCTTCAACGACATATAAGTTATGTTTTTTAGCAATTTTTAAAATAGGATCCATATCCGCAGGTTGGCCATATAAGTGTACGGGAAGAATAACTTTTGTTTTTTTCGTTATTAATTTTTCTATTAAAAGAGGATTCATATTATATGTTTTTTCGTCCGGTTCTACAGGAATGGGTTTTGCACCACAATGACTTACTGCTAACCATGTAGCTATATATGTGTTTGAGGGCACAATAACCTCATCTCCACTACCAACTCCTAATGCCTTGAGTGAGAGGTGAAGTGCATCTAAACCATTACCTACACCAATTGAAAAATCAGCATTACAATATTTTGCCCATTCTTTCTCAAAAAACTCAACTTCATCCCCTAAAATAAATTTTCCAGTTTTTAAAACATTTAAAACTGCTTGGTCTATTTCTTGTTGCAGTTCAGTATATGTGCTCTTAACATCTAAGAATTGGATGTTCATTTTATTTTGGAAGTTTTTGAGGTTTTATTATTTTCTTAAATTCTCTAAAATAGGAATTAACAAATAATAATAAAAATATACTTTAATTTTTCAAAAAAAGTATATACTTTAGCATCTTTATAAATTTATTAAGGGATTTATAATATTTATAAATCAAAAGCTTTTAAAATTAAAAACTTTATCAAAGATGAGAATATTACTTTTCGGGGACTTCAGTGGAATACATAAGAATCTTCAAGAAGGATTACAAGAACTTGGATATCAATCTACTCTTGTTTCTTCAGGTGATGGGTATAAAAATTTACCATCTGATATTTCTTTCAGTTATGATGCTTCAAAAGTTTTTGGGCACATATATGGAAGATTAAAACCCTTTGTTTTTCTTCCAATTTTTAAAGGCTATGATATTGTTCAATTGATTAGCCCATATTATTTAAGATATAAATATTTCCCAGCGTCTTTTTATTATTATTTATTAAGAAAATTTAACAAGAAATTCTTCACTGCTGCAGCCGGCATGGATCCATATTTTTGGAGATATGGAAGATTAAAAATGAAATATGGACCTTTTGATGATTTCTTAAAATATGATCTGAATCAAAAATTCTGTAAATTTCAACTTCCAGATGAATTTATTTTTAACGAAAAAATTGTCTCATTCTCAAATGGGATAATAGCTGATTGTTATGAATATGGATTAAGTTATGAGGGACATCCTAATTACAAAGGATATATCCCATTACCAGTAAATATTTCCAAAATAAAATATCAGGATAATGTTCCGGGGAAAAAGTTAAAAATTTTTCATGGCCTAACAAGATATGGTTATAAAGGGACAAGACATGTTGAAAAGGCATTCGAGATACTAAGTGCTAAATATCCAAATCAATTAGATTTAAAGATAGATGGTAGGATGCCTCAAAATGAATATCTAAAACTTGTAAGGGATTCCAATATAGTTATTGATCAAACAAATTCTTATGGATTAGGAATCAATGGTGTCTCTGCTTTAGCAATGGGGAAAATAGTGCTTGGTGGTTCTGAACCAGAAGATTTAAAGGCTATTGGAGTAGAAAATAGTCCTGTAATTAATATTATTCCAAATCATAAAAGTATAGTAAATGCAATTGAGAGCTTATTGATTAGAAAAAAAGAAATCCAAAGAATAGGATATGAGTCTAGAAAATATACTGAAAAAGTGCATAGTCATTTAATTGTTGCCAAGAAATATCTATCGATATGGAATAGTAATTAAATTTTTCTAAATTTTAGACCATTAAAACTTACATAAAATTTGAAAGGAATATGTTCTTGATATAATTTTATGTTTAAGAAAAAAACAGAACAAATTAATTAAATAAATTTTCAAATAGAGAATTAATTTTTAATTCTAAATTATCAATATCAATTTTTAAATCCTCATTGCCATATTCACTTGTATGATCAAGTTCTATTCGATGATAATTTACATCTCCAAAGTCTTGAGAAAGAGTTCTGAACCAAAAATCATGAGATTTAAACTTGGGTATTAATTCAATTAAATGACCACTTTTCATAAACATAACATTTGCTAATCCAGCCCCATTTAAGCCCATTACAATTTGTGCATTATTGAATTTTAAAATATCGTTTTTAAAGCCATTAACACCTGGCTGATAAAGTTCAAATTTGTATTTTTCTAATAATGGTATCAAATTTCTAAAATTAAGGATTTGCCTTCTTTCTTTAGGATCTCTAACTATAAATAATCTCTCATTAGTGCTTTCTTTATTTTCTAAAGAAATATTTAATCCTTCTAAAATAGTATTTCTAAGCCAAACTCTAGAGTAAGGATCTGAATTTTGAATATTTTTTATAGACAAATGATTAGGAACTTTATCTTCAATCGATCCAAAGTATAAGTTTTCAACTAGAATTGGCTTCATTTTGAAATTTAAAATTCTTTTTTTTGGAATAATAGCTTCTAGAGAAGAAAGTGTTTCTATTTGAAATTTTTTAAGTTTTTCATTTAATATAACTTTTGTTGAAGAGTCTAAAATTTCTAGGATCCTTAATTGAGGAAGATTTTCAGTTAGCCAATGACAGTAATTAGGTGAATCGTAACTATAGCCGTGTCTTGGTATTAGAAAAAGAATATTTTTTTCCGTATTCTCGTAATTTACTTTAAAGAAAAATGAAACGTAATATTTTAGGAAATTTTTAAGTCCTAAATATCTAAGTGTTCTTATAAAAATTTTTCTTGCACCAGTATGAGCGGGAGCCAAAACTATTTTTCCTCTTCTAGTTATAGGTAAGCCATATGGAGGAAGTAAAAGTACATTTTTTTCATGGAATAAATTTAAATCATATGATTTTTGAGGTCTTTGAAAAAAATAAAAAATTCTTTTCAAGTAATTTAAAATATTCGAAGTTTTGCCTTTTATGATTATTGAATTTTTAGATTTAAAATATTTATACCTTTTTTCCATAATTAATAAGAAAAAGTTAATAATATTTTTTTTAAAAAATCTATAAAACATAATGTTCAAATATTACTTTTTAGCCAATTTTCAACTGAAATTTTTGGCTGCCATCCAAAAACTTTCTTAACTCTTGATATATCAGCTAAATTTTCTTTTACTTCCCCTATTCTTGGCTCAAGAAATTTCTGTTTAGATGAGATCAAATTAGCAATTTCTTTTATTGAAATATTTTCCCCAAAGCCTATGTTATAGACTTTACCAAAGTTCGATTCATCTATTTTTTTTAAAGCAGCAAGAATATTTGCATCTACGACATCTCCAACATATATGAAATCTCTTTTTTGCAATCCATTGCCAACTATAGTTAATTCTTGTTCAGCTTTTTTTTGTCTTAGAAAAATACCTATCACTGGAGCATATTGACCTTTCTTAGGAGCTCTTTCACCGTAAACATTGAAATAGCGAAAAATAATAGTATGAAAATTATATAATTCTGTATACATCTTACATAATTTCTCTCCTGCAATTTTGGAAACAGAATAAGGATTAAGACAATCGTCAGGTTGTTCTTCAGTATTGGGGCACATGTTAAAACCGTATCCAGATGATGTAGAAGAATATATTAATCTTTTCACTCGATTTTCTTTAGCGCATTGCAAAACAGTAGCAGTTCCCAATACATTTATTTTAGTTGCAAGAGTTGGGTTATTTATTGCGGTACCTATTCTTGACTCTGCTGCACAATGGAAGACGTAATCTACATCGATAAAAAGGTCTAATATTTCATCATAATTAGTTATATCAACTTTATAGTTATTAGAATTTTTATTCCAATAAAAAGTTTCATTATCAGCGAATTCATTATCTATGCAAACAACTTCATGACCCAATTCGATTAATTTATCCACTATATGAGATCCAATAAAACCTGCTCCACCTGTTACCAGACTTTTAACCATTTTTATTAAGAACTTAATATATTATAAATTGCAGAATTTTTTAAATAGACTTCTTATCTATTAAAGATTCAAAAATTGACATCTTTAACTTTGTTGTAGAGTAATTATGATTCCTAGAAATCCACTTTATTTCCACTTTATGGTTTTTAGCAGTGTAGTTTCCAGAAGAATAGTCTGTCCCAAGAAATCTAATATCAAAATCATCAAGAAATTTGATAAATTCTTTTTCATATTTATAAGTTTTTACTTCATCAATATATTTTATTGATTCTAGAATTTCCTTTCTTTCATCGGTTGTTTGAACAGGAGATAATTTTTCAGGTCTTTCTATAGATGGGTCTTCATGCAAAGCGACAGCTAAATAATTACAACTTAATTTAGCTTCTTTAAACATTTTAATATAACCTGGATGAATTAAATCGAATGCGCCTGCTAAAATCCCTTTTTTTAAAGGTATTTTTCTTATCCAAACATCTGCATTTATCCCTTTGTCGTCTATAAAAATATCAGCTGTAGGTTTACAAAACATATCGAATAATTCATGATATTTAAATCCCCATTTATTTAATTGATTTCTTGTGAAATCTGACCAATCTTTACCAGATGATTTACCTCTTGCAGTTTGAAAAATTATGTAATCTCCTTTTTTGTACAATTCATTTATGTAATCACGAACAAAAATCTTGGGAATTGAGTTTTGATAGTCAGGCTTACCATTTCTATCTGTGGGTGTAGAACAAATTGTTCCATCAATATCAAAACAATATCTCATACAACTCCATGTAAGAAAATTTGGTGTATGCACTCCACAATTCCATAGGAATTACTATTGATATGATAATCCCACAAAGCATTATGAGAGATTTGTCTTGCTGTATTTTTAGGATTGAATCCTGTTAAAATACCATAAGGGAGATTATTTTTTTCGCAGAAATTTATACAATTTAGAATATTTTTTGATTCTCCTGCTGAACTTATTAGTATATTAAGCGTCTTTTTATCACTATAAAATTCCAAAAATTTATAATAAGCGTTTTCCATTCCAAAGTCATTAATAAAACAAGTAAGCATGGATGGATCTGAAAAAACTATAGATTTTTTTTTATGAAATTTTACATAGTCTTGGGATATGTGAGAAGCAACTGAATTACTACCTCCATTTCCTAAAATGATAATTTTATTGAATTTATGCCAATTTCTTTTGAAATCATTAAACTCTTGATCAATGTTCTCATCATTTAGAGCTTTAATATATTCTTGAAATGGATTTTCAGAACTTTTTTCCACTAACTCCGAGAGGTTCCAAATTAATTTTAACAGAAGGCATATTGATATTAAGTTTGCCTTTCTCTGAGATTAAGAGAAAGAACCCCCCATTCCCAGCACCGCATAGTTTATGTGCTAAAACAGATTTATTTTTAATGAAATAGTTATCAAGTTCTATCACTTTTGTATTACCTGTTATTAGCTTGGAAGTCTTTTTTTTCTCTTCCCAACTATAGTTTATTAACTCTACGAAATATCTGTAATTTTCACTTATTAATGCTTTATGTGCATCTTCCAGAACTGGGATCAAGGATTTTGCTTTATCAATATTTTTAGTAACATCTTGAAGCACGGTTGATGAATTACGCGTTACTTCAGTAAAAACAAGATGCGTATCGTAAAAATTAAAGATTTTTGATTCAAGAAAGTTGTATTTTATAGTTCCGTCTTTTTCAAAATCAATTTTTTTTAAACCTCCAATACCGCAACCATAGGCATCTTGAAAACCGCAAAAGGGATTAAACTTAAGTTCTAATTTATGAGCAAGATTGCAAATTTCAATATTGCTAAAGTTCATATTTTTGAATATTGCTATTGCTTTAATAAGACTTATTAAGTATGAAGATGAAGATGCTAAGCCGCTTCCCTGTGAATAGGAATCACTTGTCAATGAAATTGTTAATGGATCTATATTAAAATGATCTAAAACAACTCTCACAGGATCGTTTTTGATCTCACTAATACTTTTAACTTCCTCTTTTTTACTGTAATTTATTATGTATAGACCTTTGTCGATATTGTAGCCAAAAGTATCCCTGTGGATTGTAATGTATGTTTTTAAATTGCAAGTGAAACTAATTACTGAACCAAAATTATATTTTTCAATAAATGCAGGAATATCCGTTGACCCTCCAAATAAAGATATTCTTAGTGGGCAAGAAGCTAACAACATTTTTTATAATTATTCCAAATCTATTTAGAGATTAATACCCAAGATATAATAAACCAAATTTAGATTTTAAAAACTTTTAATTAATTTTTTAAAAATAACTTTAATGAATTACCAGAATTTTTAAAATTTAAATTCTGATTAAAATCAAATCTATTTTTTTTCTTTATTTATTATTTTAGCTGGAACTCCCGCTACAGTTTCGTTCTCTTTAACATTTTTTGTTATTAGAGATCCTGCTCCAATAACAGCATTCTTTCCTATTGTTACTCCGCATAATATCGTAACGCTTGATCCAATCGAAGCGCCTTCTTTTATTAAAGTTTTTTCACAACACCAATCTTGATCACCTTTCATAGAACCATCTTTATTAGTTGCTTTTGGATATTTGTCATTTATAAATGTGACATTATGACCAATAAAAACTCCGTCTTCTATTTTTACTCCCTCACATATAAATGAATGTGATGAAATTTTACAATTCCTACCTATCTTTGCACCTTTTTGTATCTCTACAAAAGATCCAATTTTTGTATTATCGCCAATCTCACATCCATAAAGATTAACAAAGGAGTAGATCTTTACATCTTTACCTAGATGGACATCTTCAGATATCAAACAAAATTTCATAAACTATTCAGTAATTTTAATTTCCATGCCTTTATTTTTTATGGATTTTTCTGATGCCTCTAAAATGTTTACCACTTTTAGTCCTTCTATTCCTGAACTTATTGGTTTTTCATTTCTTTTTATACAATTAACAATATGATTTGTCTGGGTTTTAAGAGCTTCCTGGTAATCTACTTTTGGTGACCACATATCTCCAGATCTATAATTAACTTGTAGTTCAAATAACCCCTTTTTATTTTGAGCATCAACACCTTTGTCGTAAACTTTTATTTTTTCATCATTCGAGATATCGTCCCACAACAACATTTTTTTATCACCTGCAAATATTGACTGTCTTATTTTAACTGGCGATAACCAATTTACATGTAGATTGGCCGTAAGATTATTTTCATATTGTAAATGAAGATAAGCAACATCTTCCTGGCCATTCAAAATATTCTTAGAACCAATAGCATTAATAGAAATTGGTTTTATATCATTAATTAAAAAATTTAAGATGGACAAATCATGAGGAGCAAGGTCCCAAATCACATTTACATCTTGCTGAAATTTGCCCAAGTTTACCCTAATTGAATCATAGTAAAAAAGATTACCTAATTCCCCCTTATCAAGTAAATCCTTGATTTTTAAAACAGTGCTATTAAATAAAAAAGTATGGTCAACCATTATTAGTAAATTTTTCTTTTCAGCAAGATCTATTAATTCCTTTGCTTGGTCTGAGGTCGCTGTAAATGGCTTCTCTACAAATACATGCTTGTTATTCAATAATGCTTTTTTAGCTAATTCGTAATGAGAGGATAGAGGAGTAATTATGGCTACTAGATTAATCTTTTTATCATTAAAAATATAATCTGTTTTTTTTGATGTTTTAATTGAAGGATATTTAGCAGATACACTATCAAGACGGCTATTAGAATAGTCACAGACAATTTTTACTTCTAATTCAGGGTGCTCTTGGAAATTTCTTAAAATATTTGGCCCCCAGTAACCATATCCAATTATTCCTGCATTAATCATAATTTTAAAGTAAATTTCCTAAAAATCAGTTTCCTTATTTATTGCAATATAGTTTGTAGTAATGAAGAATTCATGTAATTCTGAATAGCTATTTATTTTGTATGTTAAATCTTTATTAGGTGTTAATCTATATAATTCAAAATTTCTTTTCAGAAAGAAATACCAGAAATCTTGAAAAAACATTCTACTATCAATAGCTGGAGTTCCAAATTCAAATTGAATTAATTTTGCTCTTTTAATTAATTTACCAAAACCTTCAAGCACTTCCATTTCATATCCTTCAACATCAATTTTCACGAAATCAATTTCTTTATTTTCATTGGGATAGATTTCTAACCAATATTCATCAAATCTTTTTAATTCTATTTTGTTATCAAATTTGAACTCTATATCATGATGATCTAATCTTCTTTTTGAGAGACTACCTAGGCCAGAACCAGGATAATCTGAATAAAATTCTTTAAAAGTATTTTTATTAAATAAACCATAGTTTTGTATGTTTATATTTTTATTACGTGAAAATTCTTCTTTTAATATTTGAAGGTTAATTTTTGAAGGTTCAAAAAGATGGCATTCAATATTTGGTAAATATTTCAAAACTTCTTTAGTGAATTTCCCTTTATTAGCTCCAATGTCTATAAAATTTTGAGGCCTAAACCCAATAAGCTTTAAGCAGGACTTAACTTCTGTTTGTATGGTAGCAGATCCAAAACCTTTACCTTGCGCTTTGGCTGCTCTTAGCTCAAGAAGTTCATAGTGATCATAATTAAAAGGAATCTTCAAGAAACAAAGAATAAGATACTTTAAAGGATCCTTAATATATCCAATTAATTTCCTAAAAATCATTTTTTAGTATTAAACAAAACTAGATTAAAATAAGGAATACTAACTTTAATTTCAATTATTATTTCTTAATAATAAATTTTGAATTTGAAGAGATTATTTAGAAGAGAATATCTTAAAAACTCAATAACATTGGAATGTTTAAAGTCAATTGTTTTTGGAGGTATAAATTAAATAATGAGCCAAAAGACTAAAAATTATTTTTTTTAAAAAGATTCTCTTAAATAGCTTGCAAAAGCTAAAGAGTTCTGGAATATTACCATTTTTATGGTCTCTCCTTTTTCATAGTTTGCTACTGATAGTATCTGCAATATTTATCATGTACAGATTTTTTTCGAAGTATTGAAAACTTGCATATAATATAATGATTTTAAAAGGCATTAAAAATGAAATTTAAAAAACTTCCAACTGAATCATTAGATACCCTTTTTCAAGAAACTATAAATTCAGAAGAATACATAAAAGCTCAAACGGATTTCAATAATTCTCAAATAATTTTCATTATTGGAAATGGTGGAAATTTGGCTGTAGCAGATCATGGAGCCATTGATATCACAAGATTATCATCCAAACTTGCAATAGCACCTGGTAGTGGAATATTAGCTACCTCTATAATTGGGGATAGTTCTATTGATGTATGGTTTTGCAACTGGTTAAGTGCTCACATAAAAGTTTTGGGCGATGAAGTTATTAAAAAGGCTATGGTAATCGGAGTATCAAGCTCTGGAACCGCAAAAAATATTTGTGATGCTTTATTACTTGCTAAAGAATCGGGATTAAAAACTTTAATGATTAGCTCAAGAAAAAGGGTGAATCATAATAATCCATACAATACAGTAGAGTTCAATACCGACTTCTACCATACGGGGGAAGTTTTAAGTTTGTTAATGTTTTATCAATTTATAGAAGCATCAGGATGTGAATGTCCCTCTATTTCAAAGAAATTAGGTGAACCTTCCTTCGATAGGTTGGTTAATTTCGTTGAATAAAAATTATTTAATCTTTTATACAGTACACCCAAAAATGGGAGCTTAACTTATTAGTTGATAAAAATTTTTGGAATTCACTGTTATTTTCATCATTTTTTAAGATACTGTTAATAAATTTATGTTTCAAGGCTAATTGGTCATTTTTTTTGAAATGTCTTGCAACTATTTGAGTATCTAATTTGCCTGGGGTAGTTATATTTAAACTAGAAATACCAAAAGATTTAAAAAGTATTTCTATCCCTTTAAGTGAAAAAAAATTTATATGAAAGGGAGGATATATTTGTTCGGATTCTTCTCCAAGAATACTTAAATCAAAACCATCAATAGTCAATGAAGATAGCAAAATTATTCCCCCAGGTTTACACAATTTGAATAAATCGGAAATAAATTCCTTTGGATTAAAAACATGTTCGAGAACTTCGAAAGATATGACCAAGTCAAAATTATTATTTTGGTTAAAGTCAATCTCAGAAAGCATTTTTTGTTCTGCATTAATTCCTAGTGCATTCATCCTTTTGGCAAATACTGGAGATGGTTCAATAGCAGAAGAAAGCACTTTAGGGTTCTTTTTCCTCCACTCTTCAAGAAAGAGTCCATATCCAGCTCCAACTTCAATTAATTTTTTAACATTAATTTTTTCTGAATCACATATCTTTGTAACTCTCTCAACTCTTGGTAAGAAAATAGATTTTCTTCTTTTTTCTGCAACAGCTGGGAAAAAAATATGATTCCAATAATCAGAAGATTTTGAATACTTATAAAACTCAGTAAAAATTTTTTCATTAGCTCTTGGACTTTGAAAAAGAGTTCCACAATTCTTACAAGTGCAGTAAGGGAATGCGTTCTTGATAAAAGAAGTTTCCGTTTCTGAACTATCGCATGCTACACAAGAAATTTTTTTACTTCCTGCATGATTAAAATAATTTTCAATATCTTCTCTTACTAACTTTTTGTATTCTTTTATTAGATTTTCAGGTCTAATTTCAGATTCCTTCATGATTTTAATAGTACTTAGGCATTTGCTGTTCTAACATTATCTTTTCTGCCTTCAATAAATCTTTTTGAGTATCTACCCCGAGTAATTTAGAGGAAGTAAAAATTAATTTTACATCTATATTATTTTCTAAGGCTCTATTCATATCTATGGACTCAATTTCTTCTAATTGACTTGTTTCCAAGTCAATAATTTTTTCTAGTATACCTCTTTTAAAACCAATGATGCCTGATTGCATAAAAGAGGAACTTTTTCTAAAACCTTTCCAAGAAGATGGGATTGCAGCTCTTGAAAAGTACATCGCATTTTTACTTTTATTCATAACAACTTTGATATTATTAATATCTTCAAAATCTTCTTTTGACCCAAATTCTGTTACTAAATTTGCAATAAGCACTGAATTATCTTTAAAAGAACTTATCAAGTGAGAAATATCTTCTGGTAATATCAAAGGCTCATCACCTTGGATCATGATTATATTATCAATATTAATTTTTTGTTTATCTTTTAAAATTGAATAGGCTTCAGAAGTTCTTGTTGTTGCTCTTTCATGTTTATGAGAGGTAAGAATGACTTCGCCACCTATCGATTCTATAGAAGCCTTAATTTCTTCATCACAAGTAGCAACATATACATTTTTAAGTTCTGAGCATAGCTTCGCCCTTAAATAACAATGTTGGATCATAGGCAATCCATTAATTTGCATCAAAGGTTTGCCTGGCAACCTTGTTGAATCCATTCTTGCTGGAATAATTGCTATGGATGAGGATTCTTCAATTGTCACTTTTTAAAGGGTTCTCTCGCTACTTTATTGATCATTTTGAAATCTACACTATAGGCAATCATAGAATAATTATCTTTAATCAATTTATCTAATTCATGAAGATCTGGTTCGACCAAATGGTAACCAGCAGGACAACTTAATTGTTTAGCAATACTTCTAACCTGGCTTATTAAATTTAAATATTCTTTGTCTTGAAATTGCCCTGGAATACCCATAGAGGCTGTTAAGTCATAAGGGCCAATCATATATGCTGAAATTTCCTCAAGTGATAATATAGATTTTATGTTTTTTACACCCTCAATACTCTCTATTTGCACTACTACAAGTATTTCTTTTTTTTGCCATTCTTTATAACTATCAAAATCTTCTCCATATCCTTGAGCTCTACTTAATCCAACACCTCTAATTCCATCAGGAGCGTATTTTGTCGCTAATAAGGCATTTTCTGCTTGTTCTTTTGTTTTTATATTAGGAACTATAATCCCTTTTGCGCCTGCATCCAAGACCCTTTTTATTTGATTAGGGTCATTATTTGTTAACCGAACTAATGGTAAAGCACCATGAATTTCAATTGCTCTGAACAAGTCAGGACAACTAGCTATTGAAATAGAAGAATGTTCCAAATCAACTACTACCCATTCATATCCAGCTTTTGATAAGATTTCAGCCACATTTGCTGAAGGAATAGATAACCAAGTCCCTATTGAAAGTTCTCCATTTCTTATCTTCTTAGAAATATCTTTTTTCATGATTTTTATATTAGTTCAAAATTCTACAATTTTGGATAGTTTATATTTATGATTTTTTTGATATCTATAAAAATTTACACAAAATAAATATCTAACTTCCCTACATTTTCTAAGATAAGCGAACTATCTATTTCACCTAAAATTCTAAAAAAAGAAGTTGTGCTATCTAAATAGAATTATCATGGAAAATATAAACTGAATTTAAGATTTAAAAAAATAATTAGCTTTTTTCTTTTTTCATTCAATAAAGAAACCTAAAAATTTTTTTTGGAGTATTTGTTTTAAATTATTTTGTTTTTTCATCTAAATTAGAAATATTAATATCTTAAATAATTGGTTTTACTCTTTATATAGAAATACTTTTGCATGCTCAAATTCTAATATTACATCAGCTCAATTTATTAAAAAAATCTAATATTTGAAAGCAATATTTTAAATCTTTTATTCTTATTTTTTCTTAATTATGGGCTATTATTCACTTTATTAAAAATATTTTTTTTACTAATTAATGCCTCAATAAATGAGATAAAATAAATATAAATAATTAAATCATGCATTTAAATAGCATTTAATAATTTGAACAAGAAAGCAATCAATATAAATTATTTTGAATTAGGACTATCTGCTTTAACTAATGCATTAAATTATCTTAAAAGATTTAATAAAAATAATTTAGATAGTGAATTTGTTCCAGAATTGCCAAGAGAGATAAAGTCAAATATTGATTTTGAGTTGAATGCAATAATAACGAATACATTAAAAGAGTCTTACCTTTCCATAATCAGCGAAGAAAATCAAGATAATATAGATTTTTTTGAAAACCAAGAAAAAGTATGGATAGTTGATCCTCTTGATGGAACTTTAAACTTCATGAGAGGCTTACCTTTTAGTACTGTTTCTATCTCACTCTTTTCTGGAGTAAACCCTTTATTGTCATTTATTGGAGTTATACCTGGATATAAAATTGCAATGATCAACAAAAATGGTCAGGCTATATATGCAGGATCAGAAATAGAAGTTTCAAAAATTAATAAATTTGATGAATCCGTATTATGCACTGGCATCCCATCTAGACAGGAATTAAATAGTAAAGAAAACTTGATTTTTATTAATAATTTTAAAAAATTCAATAAGGTTAGAATGCTTGGATCGGCTTCATATTCTTTACTTCAACTTGCTAAAGGAAATGTTGATTATTACTATGAAAGAGAAATAATGATTTGGGATATTGCTGCAGGAATAGCAATTGTCAAAGCTGCAGGAGGTCATTACAAACTATCAAAGGGATTAAACAAGAATTCTCTTATAGTTTCAGCAAATAATGCGAAACTACAAAATTTATATGACAATTAATAATTAAAAAATTTCCAATAGTTGTTATGTTTTAATGCGTTTGTATTCGCTACCAGTGTTTATATTCGAAAGAATCCTTATAAAAAATTCAAACCCAGTTATTGAAAAATATTTTTTGATAAATCTATAGTTTTTCTTTTCAAAAATTTTTTTAATAAAAAATTTATATAGTAATTATGCTTGGGTTTTTTAGAGAACTTAAATTTTAAAATAATTATTTTTATAGTTTATTACCAAGAATTAAGTGTCATAATTAAAATTTAATTTGAATGCAAATTTATCAAAGAATTTCATTCTTTATAATTTATATATATGAGAAGTCTCCTAATCTTTTGGTATAAAAAGCGAAAACTCGGATGGAGCCAAGCGGACTCGAACCGCTGACCCCCTGCATGCCATGCAGTAGCCAAAAGCCCTGCAAATACTGTTAATTATAGGGTTTATGACAGTTTTTTAATAAAGCCAAGTGCAGAAATAAGTGCAGTTTTGTCTAAGCGAAAATAAGAAAG
>MDTG01286036.1_pt1 | contig 33734 bp, 30 predicted proteins | sample 811421 | NCBI WGS metagenome assembly MDTG01 (sample SAMN05326645, study PRJNA326480) | marine metagenome | isolation source: seawater | place: Pacific Ocean: South East | collected 2011
AGGGTGTACCCCTCCATCGGGGCGGGCAACACCAGCCCAATGCCCAGGTGACCCACATGGCGAATCCGGTTAAGGCCATGGCTATGGCCGAACCTGTGCCCCATCCCGAGCTCATGCTGATCACCCCCATGGCAAGCGCAATGGGACCGGGCCATTGTGTCCATTTCCGCGTCACGCGTTGTCGGGCAGTGGCCCGAGTCAAGGATTGCTGACGCAATGCCCATCCTGCAACCGCCATGGGCACCAAAACCCATGCACTCATCTTCGGTGCATTCACCACTTCGGTCCACCGCCATTCCATGGAGGCCAGGCTGCCCATTCTCCACCAAGAGAGGCCGGATGCCATCCACAGCGGCGTCAATGCCCCTACCACCCATAGCAAGGCCTCGCCGGGCTTGGGCGGACGCCAGGCAAACAGAACAACCGCGAGTACAGGGCACCACGCGGCCAACTCTGAGGCCACCATTGGTGCCGAACCCGCCGCCAAGCCTGACCAGAAGTGCAAATCGGGACGAGAATCCCCCATCTGCAGGCGAAGGCCTTGGCCAACGGACAGCCAGATGAGGGCCATTCCCCACCACCACGAGGCCGGCGTGTTCCACAACATGGGTGTGGCCACGAGGACCCACGACCAACTGGGCAGCAGGTTAGGACGCGTCCGCATGCCACTGGTGAGGTGGGCTGTGTGGATCCACCGTGCTGACATCACCACGGCCAAGCCTGCCCCCCATGGCGCTTGAGCCATTAGCGACCCGCCATGGACACCCATGCCTCCCACCAGAAACAGAACAGCGGCCGTGAGGGGCACGATGCCCCAAGCCACCGGTTGACTAGAATGAAGAAGCCTGAGCATGCCGAAAGGTGATTAAATTCGCACCAGCAAAGCGTGACCATGAACGTTCAGGACATCATCACTCCCCTCGGCAAGTTCATCCAGTGGACCTTCGAAACCGTCCTTGTGCCGGTGAGCAACCCGTTCAACCTTGCGGTCATCCTGCTCGTCGTGGGCGGCATTGCCTTCTGGCTCCGAAAGCAGCGCAAGTACACCGCCGCTGCCCGCCAGAACGGGGACATTATCTGATTTCATTGCGCCCTTCGGGACGCGGTTCATCCCACTGACCCGATGTCGGTGCGGAAGGTCTTGCCTTCGTATTTCACCTTGTCCACGAGGCCGTAGGCTTTCTGCACGGCTTTCTCCAATTCAGCATCCATGCCGATGCAGGCCATGACCCGCCCGCCTGCGGTCACCACTTGGTCTCCCTCCAAGCGCGTGCCCGCATGAAAGAGCAACTGGTCATCCTCCAAGTCATTTGCAGCCGGCAGTTCCATGGGCACGCCCTTCTCGTAGGGCCCCGGGTAGCCAGCACTGGCCACCGTGATGGTCGCTGCAGCCCTCGGTGACAGCGCCACATCGATTTCGGACAGCAAGCCATTGGACAGACCATCCATCAAGTGGAGCAAGTCTGTCTCCAGTAGGGCGAGGATGATTTGCGTCTCCGGATCGCCCAAGCGGCAGTTGTACTCGATCACGTAAGGGTCTCCCTGCACCTTCATCAGGCCGAAGAAGAGGAAGCCCTTGTAGTCAAAGCCATCGCGCTGGATGCCACGAATGGTTGGGATGACCACCTGGTTCTTCACCTTCTCCATGAACTCCGGGGACACATGGGGAACGGGGCTGATGGCCCCCATTCCACCTGTATTGAGCCCAGTATTGCCCTCGCCAATGCGCTTGTAATCCATGGCCGAAGGAAGCAAACGCCAGGCCTCGCCATCGGTGACAGCGAACATGGACACCTCCACGCCCTTGAGGAATTCCTCAATGACCACCTCCTTGCCGGCGCCACCGAAGGCCTCGCCCCGGATCATCTCCTTGACGGCCTTTTCAGCTTCAGCGTAATCCTCCGTCACAATGACGCCCTTCCCCGCGGCCAATCCGCTCGCCTTGACGACGTAAGGAGCCTTCATGGTTTTGAGGAAGGCCACCGCTTCGCGAACCTGGCCCTTGCCGAAGGCGCCATACTTCGCCGAGGGAATGCGGTGGCGCTTCATGAACTCCTTGGCGAACTTCTTGCTGCTCTCGAGCTGGGCCCCCTCCTTTCCTGGACCGATGACGGCGACCTTTTCCAAGCCCTTCGCCTTGGCGAAATGGTCCACGATGCCACCAGCCAGCGGAGCTTCCGGCCCCACCACCACCATGTCGATGTTGCGCTCGCGGACGAAGGCCTCGACCGCAGCAAAGTCCATGGGGTCGAGATCGACATTTTCTCCAAGCGCCGCGGTGCCCGCATTGCCCGGTCCAAAAAACAGCCCCTCCAACAAGCTGCTGCTGGAGACCTTCCAACCGATGGCGTGCTCGCGGCCGCCGGATCCAAGTATGAGTACACGCATGGCGCCTCAAAACTACCTTCGCGACTGACCCGGCACGGGGCAGGTTTTCAACACCTCTGCTCCATTCCTCACCAATCCGGGCCAATTCGACCCTGTGACCCCCGACGCCGACGCCACGATGGAACCAACCGAAGTCCGGCTGAGTGTGGTGATCATCACTCGGAATGAGGCGCACAATCTGCCCCGCCTTCTCGCTTCCGTGAACGGCATTGCGGATGAAATCGTGGTGTTTGATTCAGGCAGCACGGACGGTACGGTGGCCTTGGCCGAGCAAGCGGGGGCCAAGGTGACCTCTTGCAACTGGACCGGCTGGTCCGACACAAAAAACCGGGCCAATCAGGCCGCTTCAGGAGCGTGGATTCTCAGCCTCGATGCCGACGAGGCGCTGACCCCGACTTCAGCCGATGCCATCCGCTTATTTGTTGACGGTCCATGCCGCGCGGAATCTGGAGCCTGGCGCGTCGGGGAGATCAACCGATTGACGCGCTATGTCGACCAGTGGGTGCACCACAGCGGTTGGCATCCCGACCGCAAAATCCGCCTCTGGCCGAATGGCGCAGGACACTGGGCCGGAGACATCCACGAATCCATGGTGTTCGACGGCAAAACTGCAGTGGAGCGCATCGCAGGTGTCGTGGAACACTACAGCTACCCCTCCGCGGCTAGCCACCTCCATCAGATCGAACGTTTCGGTGCCGTTTGGGCCGACAGTCAATTTCAGGCGGGTCGCCGCAGCACCGTGGGCATGGCATGCATCAAAATGATGGCCCAATGGGCCAAAACCGCCCTGCTGAAGGGCGGGTTCCGGGATGGCCGAACTGGCTGGACCATTGCATGCAGAAGTGCTTGGGCCACTTGGCGAAAGCATTCGCGTTTGCGGATGCTTCACCGGCCTCCAACCCCTCCCCGGCGAGTGCTTTTGGCCAGAACCGATGCGCTCGGCGACCTCATCTGTACCCTACCACTGGTGGCCGCCCTATTGGATCAACACCCCGGCATCGAGGTGGACCTTCTCGTTCGGCCTTACGCGGTCCCTGTGGCCACCTGCGCGAACGGAGTCCGGAAAGTGGTGGTGTGGACCGAGGAATGCGCCCGTGACCTGCGGCAGGGCACGGCTGCACTGCGGGCTGGGGAATACGACGCCATCGTCCATGCCTTTCCCGACCCGGCCGTGCTGAGGGCAGCCCAATCCGTCGGCATTCCCATCCGCATCGGAACGGGGCGCCGGCTCCATGCCTTGACCCGGCTGACCCACCGAAACTGGGACAGCCGCCGACGCTCTGGGGGACATGAGGCATGGCATGGCTTGCGCCTGCTGATGCCGCTGGGGGTGGACGTGCGGGACCTGCGGCCGTCGGGCATCTCCTTGACGCCCCCCCAACCCAGTGACAATGTGGCCCAATGGCTGCAGCGGTTGGGACAGAACTTCCTGTTGATCCACCCGGGGTCCCACGGCAGCGCGGGCAATGCCACCCCAGCCGACTTTGCGCAGATGGCCCTGCATTTTGCAGAATCCGGAATGACCGTAGGCCTCACCGGAACCTCCTCCGAAGGCGATGCCTTCCAGCCGGTTCTGCCTGAACACCCCCAGGTGTGTCCCCTGTTCGGCGCGCTCAATCTCATGGAACTCCTCGCCCTACAGTCGCACGCAGCCTTGGTCGTGGCCTCCAGTACCGGTCCCCTTCACACGGCGTCGGCCATGGGCACTCCTGTCCTCGGACTGTACCATTCAGAGCCGCCCGCTTGGCCTCAGAGGTGGGCTCCCATCGGTCATTCCGCCCGCGTATTCGTCACCGACAGCCGGACCCCGAGCGGCCATCTAGAACTCGATGTGGAGCGGGTCATTGCAGCGGCGGAGCAGGCGATGTCGACGTGCGGTTGAGCCACCCCGGCAACGCAAGGCACCATAGGGCGAGTGTCACCCCCGCTTGGGTTTGCAAGGTGTCTTCGGTGAGCCCGCTCAATGCCAGCACCAACACGGCTGGCCATGCTTCCCGGATGTGCAGCCCTCCCAGCAACGCCCAGCCCCACAGAAACAAGCCGATCGCACCCAGCCCAAGCCAGAGCGAGAGGAATTGCTGATGGGGACGGTGCCTCGATGCTTCAGGCCACGCTGGACGGTAGATCTCATAAGCCTGCTCCATCGCGGCCCAAGCGTCCCCGGAGCCCACACCGAACAGCAGACGCCCCGCCGAGGCCCCCTCTGTGATGGCCGCCCAAGCTGTCCCCTGATACACGCCGCGGGCCAACAAACTGGCACCTTCCGTGCGCCTTCCATCGATCCACTGGCCCCAATTAAACCGCATTCGATTCCAACGCTGTGTCCAGCCTACTCCGCGCCATTCCACCCAGGAGGCATACCCCGAATCGATGGCCGTCACTTCCTCGTCGGTCAAGGCGGCCACGCCAGCCGCGTCCTTGGTCAGTCCTTTGGATGCGAGGAACCGAATCAGCCTCGGACTCGCCGTATCAAACGGCACTCTGCTCCGCTCCTTCCATGTGCTGGCCAATTCCCCCCACGCCACACAAGTCCAAATGAAATGACCGTTCTCCGTGACCCGCCGATCCAGCTGGTGAACGTAGGCTTCTCCTTTTGCCGTGCGCATCGGCAAGTACTCGGCGTCCGGGTAAGCGGTCGGCAAAGACCAGGCCACTGCCCCCAAGAGCAACAACCCGAGTACCCCGGATGCAGCCAACCGCGCTCGCACCTGTTTACGGCTGGGCCAAGCCGGCCCTTCAGACTGGGTCCAGTGGGCAAGCAGCATGGGGCCCCACCAAAGGAAAGTCGCTCCGCCGGCCAGCAACCCACTCAGGCTCTCGGTCCACGTCCACGTCACAAAAGCGGTCACCACGGCCAGCAGCGTCCACCCTTTGGTCAAACGTGCGGCAGCCCACGGCAACAACACCGCCCACCAGAGCCCGAACCGGATGTGCGAAATGAAACGGGATGACTCTCGGCCTCCGTACGGCATCCCCTCCATGACATCCAGCCCAATGCACGCCCACGAGGCGGCTGTGGCGCTCATCACCGCGCACAACAGGATTCGGCGCACCTCGGCCGAACCGAGAGAATGGCGGCCTTGTCCAGCCCACAAGGCCAGACCGCACACCACCAATGGCAGCTTGATTCGAACGTCCTGAACCGTGCCCGCCACGTCTGCACTCCACAGTCCAGACAAACCTGACCAGAACACCAGGGCGACCAAAGCCAACCCGGTTCCTCGCCAGCGAAGCGGGGCCGGCTCCGAGCGGGTTTGCCACAAGGACACCAGCGACACAAGCGCCAGCCCCCCAATGGCTACACTCATGAATGCGTTGGACCACGGAAAAGCCAGCCCCACAGCGCACCACGCCGCTGTCCAAGCTGAATTCAAGCCCACAGCGGACCTCATCGGCGACCGCCGTCGGTATTCTGAAAATCGGCCTCCGTCCCCAGAACGGACTGCATCTCCGGGCCGAAGACCTGCTGCGCCCGAAGCACAGTGGGGTCGACCGTCAAGCTGCGTTCCACCATACCTGCGGCCAAGTGGAAGCGCAAGACCACTTCCTCCTCGAGGGCCCTCCGAATCTCAGGCTCAAAGAGGTTCAAATCCCGCTCCAAATTGGGCTCCAGGGCCGTTTCCAATTGACCAAGGGCTGCACCAGCAATCGCCTCATACTGTTCAATGTCGATCACCTCCCGCAGCTCCTCCAGCACAGCCATGCTCTCCGTGGAGTATGCGAACCCCTCGGATTCAAGGTGGTCTTGGAATCCCCCCCAACTCGCCTCATCCATCCGGTAGGTCACCGGATCCGGCACATCCAAGCTGTCCATGTTGGCCGCCAACTTGGTGGCGTAATCAAAGACAGCGAAATCGTCCAACAGCCGCTCCATCAGGGTGGACATGAATGGCGTTTCCACCGCGATGTCAGGCTGGATGCCGCGGCCTTCAATGACCGGGCGACCCCCTACCGTGCTGAAGGTGCGTAAAAGGGAGTCTGAGACAGCCTTGGCCTTGCCCTGTGCGTCGCGCTCCCCGCCGTAATCGAGACGCTGGATGCAACGTCCACTGGCGGTGTAGTACTTGGCCACAGTCACCTTGAGGCGGGTGTTGAATGCCATGTCTTTGGTCTGTTGCACCAATCCTTTGCCAAAGCTTTCCATGCCGACGATCACGGCCCGGTCTAAGTCCTGCAGGGTGCCGCTCACGATTTCAGAAGCGCTGGCCGATGAACCGTCGATGAGCACCACCAGCGGCATGTCTGGCGCTGTGGGTCGGCCGAGCGCGGTGTACGATTTGTTCCACTTTTCATCCTTTCCCCGCGTGGAAACGATTTCGGTCCCCTTGGACACGAACAAGTTGACGATGGCCACACTTTCGTTGAGCAATCCACCGCCATTGCCCCGCAAGTCGAGGACCAACTGCTCCATGCCGGCACTGTCCCGCAGGGCCATGAGCGCTTGACGGACTTCGCCGGCAGATCCACGGGTAAACTTGGACAGGTAGATGTACCCGGTCCGGTCGTCGATCATGCCGCTGTACGGAACCGCAGGGATCCGGACCTTGGCGCGCTCCACCTCGAATTCGAGCCGGCCACCTCCATAGGGGCGCTCGATGCCCAAAGTGACCGTGCTGCCCGATTCGCCCTGCAACAAATCGCCCACCTCGTCCATGTCCATGTCGCCAGCCACGTCACGGCCAGCCACGGTGCGCACCACGTCCCCGGGGCGAATGCCCGCCTCATGGGCAGGATAATCCTCGTAAACCTCGACCACGGTCATCTCGCCGTCAATCGGCTGGACCAAGGCACCGATACCGCCGTATTCGCCGGTGTTCATGAAGCGGAGGTCCTCAATGCGCGACTCCGGATAGTACACCGTGTATGGGTCGAGCTTGTCCAGCATCGCATTGATCGCAACGCGCATCAACGTGCCGGGCTCGGGGTCTTCCACGTAGAATTCATGCACGCCGCGGAACACGGAAGTGAGAATTTCGAGGTGTTTGGTCACTTCGAAATAGGTGCCGGACGGACGGACGGCGCGAATGCCGAGCAGGACAGTCAGGGCCAGAAGGCCCGTCCAGGCGGCGCGGGGGAGGCGAATGCGGTTCATGCGTTGTCAGATGCGGGTGCGCACATGCGGCCCAGCAATTTGACCATCCCCCGCTCCATCTCGTCGGCGGTCGGAAGGGCCTTGCCAACAAAGATGAGAACGACAGCCCACTGGTGGGCTGGGGGGAGGGTCGACTCGAATGTCGAACGGTGCAAACGCCAACTTTCGCGCATCAGCCTTTTCGTGCGGTTGCGGTCCACCGCTTTGCGGAGGCGCTTCTTGGATACGGTAAAAGCCACCCGTGAAGGCGCCGGGCCATCCGGAGCGACCAAGGCGTAGCGGGCAATGAGTGGAAACCCTTTGGCCGACATCCCCTCCGCGAAAACACGGTCTATGACCACACGCCGCTTGAGGCTGCGGTCCCGGCCTTGCTTGAGGTCGGGCGAGTCAGAGGGAGGGGTGGAGACGTTCAGTCCTTGCCGAGAATGTGGTTCTCGATGGCCATCGTCATCGATGGCGCTTTGGGGTTCGGAGCGCCCACATCAATGCGCAGGTTCTTGGCTTCCGCCGCCTTGCGGGTGGTGGGGCCAAAGACGGCGATGCGGGTCTCTCCCTGCTCGAAATCCGGGAAGTTCTTGTAAAGGCTTTCAATGCCCGAAGGCGAGAAGAAGACGAGCATGTCGTACTTCACATCAGACAGATCGGACAAGTCGCTGCACACCGTCTTGTACATCACCGCTTTGGTGAAATCGATCTTGTTCTCCTCCAGCAATGCGGGGATGCTGGGTTTGAGGATGTCCGCACAAGGCAGCAGGAACTTCTCCTTCTTGTGCTTTTTGATGAAGTCGATCAACTCGGTGAACCTCAGCTGGCCATGGAAGATCTTGCGCTTGCGGTAGACAATGTATTTCTGCAAGTAGTGTGCCGTGGACTCACTGATGCAGAAGTACTTCATGCTGTCCGGCACATCGAACCGCAACTCCTCCGCCATGCGGAAGTAATGGTCAACCGCATTCCTCGAGGTGAATATGACGCTGGTGTGCTCGCCCAGATCAATGCGCTCCTGACGGAAGGTTTGTCCATCGACGCCTTCAACATGGATGAAACTGCGGAAATCAACCTTCAACTTGAGCTTGGCGGCCAAGTCGAAATACGGTGATTTTTCGGTCGCCGGCTTGGGTTGTGAAATCAGGATGGTCTTGACCTTCTTGCCCATAGTGTTACCCCTGCCAGGCTCGGAAAAGAACCGCTACTGGGAGGATTTCAAGGGCGCAAAGGTAGAGCATCGCGATGAGAGGGCTTGAGAATGCCCCTCCGTGGTCAACGAGTGTACGCCGCTGTCGCAGAAGCCACCCCAAGGCCCAGATGATGGCGCACATCACCAATGCCAACCCGGCTCCCTTGGAGCTGGCCGCCATCCCGATGAGGCCCAATGGGGCTAACCCCCAGGCAGCGGATTCCTTGACCCATCGGTGGTGCATGACCCACATCATCCCCTCGGATGGGCGATCCGAAATCAGGCCGAGCAAATGGCCCATGGCTGAGCGCATGCCCGACAGCAAATACCACGTCGCCCACAGGCGCAAAAACAGACCGCCATCCATGGGAGTTCCAGCCCAACGGCACCAAAGGCTAGACACGCTCAATGCAAGCGCCATCCCTGCACCCGCGTGCAAGAGAACATCCTGCACCCGCACGCCTGATCCCTCTCCATGGTCTTGGAACAACAGACGCACATCCGTCCACGCCCACTGCAAGCGCCTTTCGAAGCCAACACCAGACGCCCTGAGTCCACCGGCAATGAAGGCCAAAGTCACCCAGGCCAGCCACCACATTGGTGCCCAATCTTCGGTCCATCGAACAGTGCCCTCGAACATGCGCCGAAGGTCGCATTCAGTCCCGATATCCTGGCAAGCCCCTTCGTGCCCCCACTTCCTGCCCACATCCACACCCCCAAGATCACATGCCAGCGTGCGCCAATCCTCGACATGGGGGCAACCTGCTACCTTTGTATCCAGCGGCCACCACCGCTAGCAAACGCACGGCTTACCCCCACAAACCCATTCTCATGGCCTCCCCCGCTCACGGACGCACCCTTGCTGTTGTTGGCGCCACCGGACTCGTCGGTCAGGCGATCATCCGCGGGCTCGCCGCCCGAAAGTTTCCCGTGAAGACCCTCCTGCCCGTGGCGAGCGCGCGCTCCAAGGGGATGACAGTGGAATTCAAAGGACAAGACATTCCCGTCCTGACCCTCGAGGAAGCGCTGGAGCGGAAGCCGGACCTCGTCCTGCTCAGTGCCGGCGGCGACGTCAGCCTGCAATGGGCCAAGGCCTTCACCGAAATCGGGGCCACCGTCGTCGACAACAGCTCTGCATGGCGCATGGACCCGGACGTCCCGCTCGTCGTCCCGGAGGTCAATGCGGACGCCATCGAGGACCGGCACCGGCTCATTGCCAACCCGAATTGCTCCACCATCCAATTGGTCATGGTCCTGAAGCCCCTGCACGACCGCTTCCTCATCCGGCGCGCCATCGTCAGCACTTACCAGAGCGTCACGGGCACCGGACAAGCCGGGATCGACCAATTGAACCAGGAACGGGACGGGGCTTCCGCAAACCGCATTTACCCGCACCCCATTGACCGCAACTGCCTGCCGCACTGCGATGTCTTCCTCGAAAACGACTTCACCAAGGAGGAGATGAAGCTCCACCACGAGACCAAAAAAATCCTGGGCGACGCCCAAGTCGAGGTCAGCGCCACCGCCGTGCGCGTACCGGTCGTCGGTGGGCACAGCGAGAGCGTTTACCTCGAGATGGAGCGGCCGTTCAGCGTTCCGGACGTGCGCGAAGCCCTGCAGCTCATGCCGGGCCTGATCATTCAAGACGACCCGATGGCCAATGTCTACCCGATGCCGGTCAAGGCAGCAGACAAGGACGAGGTGTTCGTAGGCCGCATTCGCCGAGACCTGTCTTTTGAACAGGGGCTGCACATGTGGATCGTGTCCGACAACCTGCGCAAAGGCGCTGCGACCAACGCCATTCAGATCGCGGAATTCCTTCAACGCTCAGGGCGATTCCGCAAATGAGCCGCTTTCTTCTGCTCTGCGCGGGGTTGTGGTCATGCAGCATTGCAGTCCATGGACAAGTGGACCCTTGCACCCTCCTGCCCGACCCCGGGCCTTGCGAGGCGGCGATTCCGGCCTGGTATTTCGACCAGGATTTTCAGACTTGCACCCAATTTGTTTGGGGCGGTTGTGAAGGAACTGTCCCGTTCGAAACCCTCGAAGAATGCGAAGCGGCAGACTGCGGAGATGACAGCTGGGACCTTTCCGGCCTCTGTGACTCCATCGCCGTGACCCCGATTTCCCTGAGCGACGCCGCGGTGGGACACCTTGAGGTGCTGGTGGAAGCCGATTACGCCACGAATTACTGGTTTGGTTATGCAGGGTTCGCACTGTTTGATGCCTCCGGTGGGTTGGTGGCGGCCGAGGACGTGGCCACGGCCCCGAATGCCTTCGGATTTGACGGCCTGCTCGGCCCACACACCCGTTACCTCGAGTATGCATCGGGGGTGGACCTCAGCACCTGGGACCCGGATGTCGACCTAGAATTGCGGCTCTACGAAGGCTGGATGGCCGGGTCGCCCATTCAACGCTGTGCTTGGAATTGGACATCATTGGACGTGACCCTCTCTTCAGGTCCCGCCTTGGAACAGGACCCGAAAGACACCCCACCGGCAATGTGGTTTGACATGCTCGGACGGCCCGCACAACCTGAGCCGGGACGCATGCTGTTGCGCCGCAGCGGTCAGCGGACTGAAATCCGTGTCATCAGCGAATGACGTCGCCCGGCTCGGCACCTTCTTCCGGGGTCACAAACCGCAACCCGCCGTCCTCAGTGGAAGCCATGAGCACCATGCCTTGAGAGACCACACCTCGAATTTTGCGGGGCGCCAGATTGGCCAGCAAGGTCACCTTGCGTCCGACCACCTCTTCCGGTGAAAAGTGCTCTGCGATGCCGCTCACCACGGTTCGTTCATCGTAACCGGTGCGCACCGTCAGTTGAAGTAGCTTATCCGCCCCTTTGACCTTTTCGGCAGCGACCACCTCTGCTACGCGTAGGTCCATGGCTTGAAAATCGTCAAACGTCGTGCCCGCCTTTTCCGGCTCGACATCCCGCAGGCCCGCCTCAGACGGATCCGGCCCCAACTTCTCGCGCTGCGAGGCCACCTGTTCATCCGTAACCTTCTCGAACAGGATGGGCAAGGCACCGAGCGGCTGCCCGGTGGGAACGAGGTCCCCGCCAGCCGCATCCCACGGCAGGGCCGTTGTCCCGAGGGCGGCCGACAACTTGTCTGCCGTCCGAGGAAGGAAAGGCGCCAACACAATGGCGGCGTTGGCGGTCACCTGCAACGCGAGGTTGAGAATGTCCGCTGTGCGCTGCGCATCGGTCTTGATGGCCTTCCACGGTTCCTCCTCGGTGAGATACTTGTTGCCCGCGCGCACCAGACCCATGGCGTGCTGCAAGGCATCCCGGAACCGGTAACGTTCGATGGCACTGCCCACCGCTTCGGGTGTGGCCGCCATCAAGGTCCGAAGGGATTCGTCCGTTTCGGTCCACTGGCCACTTGCGGCCGGCACCTTGCCGTCAAAGTATTTGCCGGTCAGGACGATGACGCGGTTAACAAAGTTTCCGAGCACGTCCGCGAGTTCGTTATTGACCCGAGCTTGGAAATCCTCCCAAGTGAATTCCGCATCCTTCTGCTCAGGCATGATGGACGCCAGCACATACCGCATTTCATCGCTGCGGCCCGGGAAGTCCTCCACATACTCCTTGGCCCAGACGGCCCAATTCCGCGAGGTGGAGATCTTATCTCCTTCGAGGTTCATGAATTCGTTGGCAGGCACGTTGTGTGGCAACAAATACCCCCCATGCTCCTTGAGAAGGATGGGGAAGATGATGCAATGGAACACGATGTTGTCCTTGCCGATGAAATGCACCAACTGGGTGTCCTGGTCTTTCCAGTAGGGCTCCCAATCCGTGCCGTTCTTCTCCGCCCAGTTCTTCGTGGCCGTGATGTAGCCTAGCGGCGCATCCAGCCAGACGTACAGCACCTTTCCATCCGCGCCCTCAACGGGTACAGGCACGCCCCAATCGAGGTCCCGGGTCATGGCCCGGCTCTGGAGCCCGCCATCCACCCAGCTCTTGCACTGTCCAAGGACATGCGCTTTCCACGCCTTGGGATTGTGGTGGGGCTCCCCGTCCAGCTCGCCCTTTTCGAGGTATTCCCGCAACCAATCTTCATGGCGGTCCATGGGCAAGTACCACAGCGTCGTGTCTTTCCACTCCGGCGTGGTGCCGCTCAGTGTGCTCTTCGGGTCAATGAGTTCCTCAGAAGAGAGCGCGGAACCGCACTTCTCGCACTGGTCGCCGTAAGCCCCATTATGTTCACACTTGGGACACGTGCCTTGGACGTATCGGTCGGCCAGAAACTGCTTTTCGACCGGGTCGAAGAATTGCTTTCGCGTCTCCTGAGTGAAGGCTCCCTTGTCGAGCAACTCGAGGAAATATTCCTGTGCAAACGCATGGTGTTCCGCACTAGAAGTCCGGTCATAATGGTCAAAGGCGATGTCCAAACCGTGGAACGCCGCCTGCATTTCTTCGTGATAACGGTCCACGATGGCCCGGGGGGTCGTGCCCTCTTTCCTCGCGCGCAGCGTGATGGCCGCGCCGTGCTCATCGGATCCGCAAACCCACACCACGTCCCGCTTTCGGGCACGCAAATACCTCACGTAAAGGTCAGCAGGCAGATAGGCCCCGGCAATGTGCCCGATGTGAATGGGGCCATTGGCGTAAGGGAGGGCTGAGGTAACCAGGGTGCGCGCGGGATGCTCGGACATGAAAGGCGAAGTTAGCCCGGGGCCGTGAGGCGGGCGTGGTTGGGGTTTCCCGATATTGGGCAACAGAATTCGAGATCATGTTTGCACGCATTTGCCTTTTGGTTTGGCTTTGGATTCTGCCCGGGATTTCGGGGTTGACTTTCCAAGCGCAATCGAAGGCCGACCGCTGTTTCACGGATTCCGTTTTATTCAGCGAGAATCCACGCTGGCACCTGCCTGGGGAAACCCTGATGTGGGCAGACTCCACCTTGTTGGACAGCTTGTTGGGTAGTGACTTGGACGGCTTCAAAGTGGTGGTGCAATCGCCAAGATCGCCGGGTCGATACAATTGGGTCGTCTTCACGACGTCGCCCGAAGGACGGGAGGCCTTGTTTTCGCCCAGCGATTTGAGGTTCATCAGTTACGACCCCCTCAACAAGACCAACCACAGCCAAAGCACCGTGGTGGGGCACACGCATTACACCACGCCATATTGGTACGACGAAGAGCTTCACTTTCAGAATGGCCGTTCCAATTGGATCAAACATGCCCAGCGGCTCTACCACTCCTCGGCCACATCCCAGATAGAGATTAAGCAAACCTCCCCGGTTCCACTGGGCGTCGAGAGCGCATTGGTCTTGGCCCTCGATGACGCCAGCTATTTCATCTGCTTAAGTGGCTCGCTGGAGGACCAGACGGCCCCGATTCCCATCTACTCGTTGGCCCATGAATCTCAGGATTGGGTTTTGGAAGGGAATCTGAATCCCGACATCACCCAGCTGGAATCCACCATCTCCCCGATGCTGCTGGAGCATTTTGTGGTTCTCCCCTCCACATCCAGTTATTTGGTCGTGGACAAAGACGACTTGAACTATGCCGTCGTGCCTTCCAAGACGCTGGAGAAGGTGGCGCTGGAAACCCGGACATTGGGGTGGGAGCGATCCGGATTGTGGAGGGGGAAGCGGGGAGATACCATGGTGCTCAAGACCGAAGACGGAATCCTTGAAGAGGACTTTGCCAAACTTGTCGAGGACGCGGATTGGAAGCCCCTGATTGTGCCGGCGCCCAAGAATACCGCCGCTCTTTTCAAGCAAGGCAACCCCGAGTTCTGGGGATGGTCAGTGGCCATTGCGCTGGGCGGAATCTCCTTGTTTTTGATGTTTACGCTCATTTGGACCCTGCGCAGCCCGGGTCCTGAACCAGCCGCCATCGTCCTTCCGGAAGGGGAAGCCCAAGCCCCCCTCTCGCCCATGGTCATCACCTTGCTGGCCCAGCGAGGACGCATGCTCAGCGCGGATCAATTCGATGCCATCGTGGGGCTCGGAGCTGTGGTGTCTCCGGAAACCCGTCGCTCACGGCGTGCGCGCATCATCCAAGTCGCCAACGCGGAAACCAATGCCCGTTTCGGCCACCCTCTGGTGCAGCGAACCAAGTCCGACACCGACAAACGTGTCGTGCTCTATCGCATCCAGGACTTCAGCACCCTCATGTGAAGCCACCTGCCGGTATCTTCGTCGGCATGTACGGTTCCATGAAATCCCACCTCAGCGAAGCGCTCAGCGCCATTGAAGCAGATGGTCTGTTCAAGAAGGAGCGCATCATCGTCTCCGTTCAGGATGCTGCGATTCGGCTCGACGATGGCAGCGAGGTCTTGAACTTCTGTGCCAATAACTATCTGGGCCTGTCCTCACATCCTCGGGTGGTAGAGGCCGCCAAACGCGCCATTGATGAGCGCGGTTTCGGCATGAGTTCCGTGCGGTTCATTTGTGGCACCCAGGACATCCACAAGGAGCTCGAGAAGACCATTGCGGATTTCCACCAAACGGAGGACACCATCCTCTACGCGGCGGCCTTTGATGCCAATGGTGGGGTCTTTGAACCGCTGCTGACGGCGGAGGATGCGATCATTTCCGATTCTTTGAACCACGCGTCCATCATCGATGGTGTTCGCCTCTGCAAAGCCGCTCGCTACCGCTACGCCAACAACGACATGGCGGACCTCGAGAAGCAGCTGCAAGCTGCCAACGAAGCAGGACATCGCTTCAAGGTCATCGTGACCGACGGCGTGTTCTCCATGGATGGTTACGTGGCCCAGATCGACCGCATCTGCGATTTGGCGGATCGATACGACGCCCTCGTCATGGTGGACGAATGCCATGCGACCGGCTTCATCGGCAAGACGGGCCGGGGCTCTGTGGAATTGCGCAATGCCCTCGGCCGGGTGGACATCATCACCGGCACGCTGGGCAAAGCCTTGGGCGGCGCCATGGGCGGATTCACCACCGGACGGGCCGAAATCATCGAGATGCTGCGCCAGCGCAGCCGGCCTTACCTCTTCAGCAACTCCCTCGCACCTAGCATTGTTGGGGCAAGCTTGGAAGTCTTCCGCATGCTGGACGAGACCACCGAATTGCGAGATCGGCTGGAGGACAACACCCGTTACTTCAAGGAGGGACTCCGCCGCATTGGGCTCGACTTCAAGGACGGCGAAAGTGCCATCGTCCCCGTCATGCTGGGCGATGCCCGGTTGAGCCAAATCATGGCGGACGCCTTGCTCGAGGAAGGGATTTACGTCATCGGCTTCTTCTATCCGGTGGTGCCCAAGGGACAAGCCCGCATTCGTGTGCAGTTGAGCGCGGCCCACACCCGCGCGCACCTCGATCAGGCGCTCAACGCCTTCGAAAAAGTCGGCCGCGAACTCGGCGTTGTCGCCACCCCGGCCTGAGGCTGTGCGGGTCCTGATTGTCGGACAAGGCCTGGCCGGGACATTGGCCAGCCATGCCTGCCTCCAAAGGGGCTGGGACGTTCATGTCGTGGATTCCGGTGCCCCTTCCGCATCCCAAGTGGCGGCCGGGATGTATAACCCCATGTCGTTTCGTCGCATCGTCGAAGTCTGGGATGCGGAGGCCCACTGGACCGCCATGCAGGCCACCTATGCCGACCTCGAAGCCTTGCTGGGGGTCCAACTGCTGCACCCGCTGCCCATTCACAAGCACATTCCCAACGAAGAATACGCCGCGCTCTGGGACTCCAAGGCCATGCACATCCAGTGGATTTCGCCGGTGGAACGACTCCCCAATGGAGCCACTGTCGGTCGCGTCGACGGCGGCGGCTGGGTCAACGTTCCCCTCTTGCTCGATCGATGGAAGGCCAAACTCCACGCCGAACAGCGATTTTCCACAAAATTCTGGGCCTACGAGGACTCCTTAAACCCTTGGGATGTGCTTGTCGACTGTCGCGGAACTGCTGCCCGACATGACGTCGCCCTCGGACCGCTCGACATCCGAGCCAACCGAGGAGAAATCCTCACCATCAAGGCTCCCAACTCTTCTATTCCTCCCGGTCTCATTGACAATTTCGGCAAGTGGACCCTGCCCGTAGAGCTTGACGTTTGGCGCCTCGGCGCCAGCTATGAATGGCATCGAACTGACCTCAATCCCACCCCAGAAACACGGGATTTCCTAGTGAACCGCATGAAAGAAGTTCACCCAAGGGCAACCAAGGTGGAAATCCTCTCCCACCAGGCCGGACTGCGGCCGGTGAGCAAAGACCGCAAACCTGCCGTTGGGCCCATGCCTTCGCGACCAAACCACTTTGTCTTCAATGGTCTTGGCACACGAGGTGTGCTGATTGGTCCACGCTGGGCGAAACACCTCGTATCTGGCATCGCGGGGGAAGCACTTTGGGACCCACTCGTGGACCCCGCCAGGTTGCAAATGCACCTATGATTTCATTTTTTCGTGAAATCAATGCCATTCCGCATGACTGCAACAACGCCCTCAGAAAGCCCGGCTGCTTTGCTTTTCATGGAAACGTGGCCCGCCATCCTCAAATCTTGGGGACTGTCCAAAACCGCCGGAAGGATTCACGCCTTTCTCCTATCCAAACGGGAAGCCCAAAGCCAAGATGACATCATCGATGGCCTGAACATCAGCCGTGGCGGCACGAGTACGCAGCTGGGTATCCTCGAAGAAGCCGGCCTCGTGGAGCGCCTCCGTATCCTGGGACACCGAAACGACCGATTCCGCGCCATTGACGATCCAAACCTCATTTTTCGCGCCCTTCAGGTGCGCCATTTCCAGCAGACTCTCCGACCTTTACATGAGATGAGCCAAAGCCTTGGCGCCATTGCAAGCCAGCAGGATCTCCGCTGGCTTGAACCGGTCCAAGGTTTGGGACAACACTTGAAAACGCAACTCGCCATCACTGAACACCTGACTGATTATTAGAGTTTTAGGTAACACCCCTTGAACCCGTCAGATTCAATAAAAAATGAAATAACATGTTGGACAAGCAAGTTGAGGCGGCGCTGAACGCTCAAATCGAGATGGAGGCTCAATCCTCTCATTTTTACCTCGCTATGGCCACTTGGGCCGAAACCAACGGGTTGAACGGCACCTCTGCCTTTCTGTACCGCCACAGTGACGAAGAGCGTGAGCACATGCTCAAATTGGTGCACTTTGTCAACGAGCGTGGTGGCACTGCGCGGATTCCCGCCCTGAATGCCCCTGCCACAGAATTCGCCGGACTCAAGGGCATTTTCACCACCCTCCTCGAGCACGAGACCAAGGTGACGGCCAGCATCAACGAACTGGTGGACCTCTGCCTTTCGCGCAAGGACTACACCACGCACAATTTCATGCAGTGGTATGTGGCCGAACAGATTGAAGAGGAAGCCCTCGCCCGGACCATTATGGACAAATTGGCCATGATTGGCTCTGACTCTGCCGGCCTCTATCTGTTTGATCGGGATCTCGAAATGCTCGAGTCCGCAGAAGACGAGACATAAGACGTCCAGCAACGCGTATTTTGCGGGTACGGTTCTCTCGCATGTCCCGCGTTGGTCTTTCACTCTTGTTCGTCCTGTTGACGTGCTTCTCCATGCCTGTGGAGGCTAGGACTTTCCGCGCCAAGACAGACGTTGTAGCAGAGGATCCGGAAATCGACCGCTCCCCCATCTGGGCGCGGATGTATGCCCAATATCTCTTCTTTCTCGGACGGGAAATGTTCTGGCCCAACCTCGAAGAGCGTGAGACGTTTCGCTTGGCTGTGGTCAATTGGCCAGACCTGGCGGAAGAACTGGCCTCCTTTCTCGAAGGCCGCTCCATTGCCGGTATGCCCGTGGAGTTGGTCCCCCTCACCGACAGTGACCTGTCTTCAGACAAATCCGATTTCACCGTACTCTTCATCGGCGGAACCGGGTTGGATGCCGAGCGTGAAAGTGTGGGATCAGCTTTGACCAAATGGAACCGAAAAGGCAACCGAAACGCCCTTGTCATCACAGATGCCAGGTCCGTCCCTGGGCATGACCTGATTTTCCAGCGGCTTAAGGAGGGGGAAGACCTGCGCCTGTGCGTCAAAGCCGATCTAAATTCCTTGCAAACCAAAGGCCTAGAGCTTCCATCCGCGTTTGCGCAACGCCAGTGTCCATGATGAGAATTTGTCTTCCCCTCTTGCTGTTGTGGACCTGGATCATCGGATCTGCTGCTGCGCAAGGCCCCGTCACGTCCAAAGCCATCGAACAGGCCCGGAATGGGAAGGTAGACGCGGCCGCCACCACCATCGAGGATGCCACTTTGGGACTGGAAGGGGACGACCCCATGACTTGGTATGTCAAAGCGTTCATCCACAAGACCCTCTATGTGGAACGGGATGGCCGGGCGGCCGGATCACAGGCCCGGGATGTCGCCGTGGGGGCCGTTCTGCGTTGCCATGAACTTGATGGTTCAGGTCGACTGGCTGAGCGTCGCATGCCCCTGTTGACCTTTCTGGCGGAAACCCACCTCGAAGACGCCAGGGACGCCATTCGAACGAGCCGACCCGGAGATGCACGGGCCGCACAGCGCCATTTCGAACAATACACATTGCTCCAATCTGCTGCCGATTCCGAGTGGAATCCGACCCCGGATGCGGTGCTGCTCGACCAACAATTGGCCGAATTCGCGTTTGCCCAAGCCGAATCCGAGGAACGCTCGGCGGCCGGGCCATGGTTCGATTGGGGTGTCACGCGATATGAAGCCGCAGCGTCCGCTGGCCACGATGAATTCCGCTCGCGTTACAACCTCGCTGTCCACACTTACAACCAAGGCGTGCGACAATTCAAGGCTGCTGAAGACGACCTCGACGCCATCGATGGCGCCTTGCAAGACGCCGCCGTCCTCTGGCGCGCAGCTGCATCACAACTCGAGCTGGCCATCTCCATCGACCCGAAACGCTCCAAGGGATACGAAGCCCTGGCCATTGTATCCGAAGCCTTGCTGAACCAAGACCGCATTGAGTGGTGCAAGGCCAACCTTCTGGAAATGGGAAGCCGTTGAAATGAGGCGCTGGTTCCGATCCATCGGCGCCCGCATCTTCGCGGGATTCGGACTCTTCATCGGGGCCCTGGCGGTCTTTTTCGTGTTGACCGCGAGAACGACAGAACATCAAGGCCAGCTGCTCGAAGAAGCGGTGCGCGTGGATGCTGCCAAGGCCGATGTGGCCAGGTTGCTGCAGCGCGTAGAAGCGATGCGCGCCTATGCGCTGCTTGCGGCCCGTCTTCCAGAACCGGTCCACCTCCACGTCGACGCCCACCGGTCCCTGGACCGACTCCAGGAGGGATTTGCGCCGAAACTCGCAGAACTGCGTGACCGGACTTCCGGAATGGATGGCCTACACGACCGTCTTTACCGGCACCACATTGAAACGGATGCCCTGCTCGATGAACTTCAGGGACTTGTTCCTCCCGGGACCCGGAAATCCGTCTTTGACGCGGACTTTGAGCGCATCCTTCGGGTCGACGAGTTGCTCGACAACCCATTTGACCCCGGCCACGACATCCGGGCCCATCTCGACTCCATGCAAGCAGGCCTTCAGGAAATGGCCGTGCACCTCGACGAGGCGGTCCGCGTCACCGATGCTGCAGTCGAACAAAGCGGCCGCCGTCTGGACACGCTTGTTCGATGGATTTCCCTCTTCGTGTTGCTCGCCGGCTTGGCCATTGCGGCCGGTGTCACGAGGGCCATCCGCGTGCCGCTCCGTAAAGTCCGGGCGCGTCTGCTCTACCTGTCGCGGGGCATCGACCACCCGTTCCCCATGCCGGCCCGCCGCGATGAAATCGGCGAAATGGCCGAGGCACTGGACCGGTTGGCCGACGGCCTGCGCCGCACCCGTGAATTCAGCGCTGCCGTGGGCCGAGGCCAATTCGACACCGAATACATGCCCTTGTCCGAAGAAGATGTGCTGGGCAAGACCCTGCTCGCTATGCGCGACGACCTCGCGAGCTATGAGCAGGAAATGGAGGCCAAAGTGGCCGAACGAACGGAGACCCTGACCCGTCAGACCGCCCAGCTGGAATCGCAAGGGGAGGAGATTCGAAAGCTGTACACCGACTTGACGTCCAGCATCGACTACGCCCGCCGTATCCAAGGTGCCATCCTCCCAAGTGAGACGCTGAGGAAAGGCGTATTTGACCGGCAATTCGTGCTCTACATGCCGCGGGACGGCGTCAGTGGAGACTTTCCCTGGTTCCACAAACTGGATGCTTGGCGGATGTTCGCAGCCGTGGACTGCACAGGACATGGCGTTCCTGGAGCCTTCATGAGCCTGCTCGGACACAATGCCCTCCAGCACATTGGCAAAGTGTATACGCAGCCCGGCAAGATCCTCGATCGGCTCAATGAGCATGCGCGCAATGTGCTGCACCGTGGCATCGGCTCCTCCGTTGAAGCCGAAGATCAAGTCCCCGATGGCATGGACCTCGGGCTGATGTCCATCAACCTTGAGGAACGCAAGCTGGAATTCGCCGGGGCCAATGCGCCAGGCTACCATGTGCGCAACGGTCAGGTCACGGAGCTCAAGCCCGACAAGCGCGCCATCGCCAGTTTCGAACCCGGTGAATTCCGATTCACCACACAAGTCATCGACCTCGAGGACGGGGACATGGTCTACTGCGCATCGGACGGTTACCAAGACCAATTCGGCGGACCCAAAGGCCGCAAATTCATGCGGAAGCAGTTGCGCCAACTGCTCGGTGAACTTTCTGTACTCCCGGTGGACCGCCAGGAGATGGAATTGCGGAAACGCATCGAAGATTGGCGCGACCAAGCGGGCGAAGAACAAGTCGACGACATCTTGATCTGCGGCGTGCGCGTCCGACTCGGATGAAGCAGAAGCGCCCCCTCCTCCGGCGCCTGCCGCGCATGGCGGTCCTGTCGCGGTTCCTGCAAAAGGAACTCTGGGGCCGACTCGGTCCCCGCAATGGCGTCATCCTGTTGGCTGGCCTAATCGGTATGGCCGCTGGGCTCCTGGCCGTCCTGCTCAAAAATGGAGTGGGCTGGCTCCGGTCCCTCCCGAAATTGGCCGGCGCCGCAGGCACTGAGGAGTTGCTCTTTGTCTTGCCGACGATTGGCCTCATCCTCACGCATCTGCTGGTGAAAAACGCCTTTGGAGGGCGCCACCCCGGACCGGGCATCCCCTCGACCCTGCACGCCCTCTCCCGTATGCGGGCCAGGTTGTCCCGCATGTCCATGGTCAGCCCAGCGGCCTCCTCCTTGCTCACTGTGGGTTTCGGAGGCAGTGCGGGATTGGAGGCGCCAGCCGTGCAAGGCAGTGCAGCCATTGCCTCCGAGGTGGCAGAGCGCTTCAAACTCGATTACCGTTACCGCTTGGTGCTCATCGGCTGTGCCGCCACCGCCTCCCTTGCGGCCATGTTCAAGGCGCCGCTGGCCGCAATCGTGTTCGCCGTAGAGGTCATCATGATCGACCTCACCACTGCGAGTCTTGTGCCCTTGCTGGTGGCGTCGCTTTCCGCGTTGCTCACCACCACCCTCTTCATCGACCCTGAGGAATTGATGCGGGCCGGCCGAGATCTGCCTGCGTGGGACGGCACCATTCTGGCCTATCTGCCCTTCGCGGTGCTGTGCGGACTGGCATCGGTGTGGTTCAGCGAAGTCTACCGCGTGACAGGGGGATTGGTCAAGCGCTTCCGTCACCCGCTGGCCCGCATCCTCCTCGCCGGCGCGACCATAGGCGGGGTGCTGGTGCTCTTCCCCTCGCTCTATGGAGAAGGATTCGAGCTGATCAATGAGCTGCTTCGCGGCCGCTACGGAGACCTCGACCCCGAGGGAAGGGCCGAGATTCTGCCCGGTACCACAGGCCGCATCCTGCTGGTGATGGCCATCCTTTGGGCTTGCAAGCCAGCGCTGACCGGCCTGACCGTTGGCGCTGGCGGAGTCGGTGGCATCTTCGCGCCCGCGCTGGTCAGCGGCGCCCTCCTCGGCGGCATCTTCCTGTTCACCACCGACATTGTCTTTCCCAGTTGGCACCTGATCGGAGGCCACTTCGTACTCGCCGGCATGGCAGGCCTCATGGCCGGCATCCTCCGTGCCCCCCTGACCGCCATCTTTCTGGCGGCGGAAGCCAGCGGGGGTTATGACCTCTTCATTCCCCTCATGCTGACGAGCGCCATCGCATTTCAAGTGGCGCGCATCATCAGGCCCAACAGCGTCTACACGCAGGAACTCGCCGACCGCGGTGAGCTGATCACCCACGACAAGGACAAAGCCGTGTTGACCCTCATGAAATTGGGGGACCAGATCGAAACCGACTTCGATGCCGTAAGGGCCGAATGGACGCTGGGACAACTTGTGGGGACCGTTTCCCGGAGCCGGCGCAACATCCACCCCGTGGTCAATGGCAACGGCAAATTGCTCGGCATTGTGCCGCTGGAGGAAATCCGCAGCGTGATGTTCGACCAGTCGCGGTACGAAAGCCTCACCGTCCACGACCTTATGGTGGTGCCCCCCGCCACTTTGGACTGGGCCGATGCGATGGACACCGTCATGGAGAAATTCGACCGGACGCAGGCTTGGAACCTGCCCGTCATCCGGGACGGCTGTTACGTGGGTTTCGTCAGCCGATCCAAGCTGTTCGGGGCCTACCGATCCTGGCTCCAAGAGGTGTCGGACGACTGAGTCCGTCCCCCTGTTCGCGTGTTCCGGTTCGAGCAGGGCGCTGAGGTTCAGCGGCCGGTCACCACGAGCCGGAAGACCTTGCGACGGCCCTCGGCTTGGAGCTCGAGCAAATGCACCCCAGGGGTCAACCCGTTGAGTTGAGTGCGGCGACCGCCCTCACCGGGCATTGGAATCTGGCGTTCCAAGCGTCCTGCGGCATCGCGCAGAAGCAACATGGCGCCCTGACCCATCCACCATGCGTCTACCGTAAAATGGCCCTCGCTGGGGTTCGGAAAGGCATTCAACCCGAATGCCAACGCCGGATCGGCCTCATCGAGGCTCACCACATTGCCCAAGGAGTCCACGCCGTAGATGTTGATGTCGTCAAGGAAGACGTTGTTGCCGCCCTTGGATTCAAATTCAAAGCGGATGCGCAGATTGGGAACCAAGTAGACGGAATTGTCCACCTCTTCGATGTGTCCTGCCCATTCGGCCGTTCCGGAGGGATAGAAATTGCCCCCGTGGTCCGGTGCGGTGGCCAAGTCGATCAGGCCCCGGTGGAATTGACGCGTGTTCCAAGTTTGACCACAATCCTTGCTCACCTGAAGTTTGAGCCGGTCATCCGTCTCTCCCGTCGTCCGGTGACTGTAGGCGTATTTGTATCCGATATACAGGGCGGCCAAACCATCCGCATCATAGGTGGACGACGTGACCCGGGTGATCTCTCCCCCTTCGTTCTGGCGGTTGCGCACATACAAGGACCGTGCACCGGAATAGCCCGTGGTCTGGCGAATTTGCCAGGGCTGGCCTGAAAGCGTCTGCACGGACCACAGGCCTTCACTCCATGTGCCCACCTCCGGCTCGAAGCTGTCCTCAAGCACGGCCGGAAGCACCCCCTGTCCGAGCACCGTGATGGTGACTGGGGATGTAGATGTGACTGAACCAGTGGCGTTGGACACCGTCAAGTACACCTCGAATTCGCCCGCCTCCTGAAACGCGTGAGCGGGGTTCTGGTATACGGTGTCGACATCCCCCGTCAGCACAGTCCCATCTCCGAAGTCCCAGCTCCAACCGGTCACCCCGAAGAAGCTTTCGTCGGTGAACTGAACTTCTTCTCCGATGCAGACCTCCAAACGGTCCACACTGAATTCCGCCTTACAGAGCAATTCTTCTTCGAAAACGCCGGTGTCTTCGAGGTTTTGTGGTGTCCACAACTGGTTGCGGTCTGCAGTGCTGCTGTTCAGGGCTGCCCGCATTCGGGCCCGTTGCCCTTGCGTGTACATGCGGCTGCAGTAGCTGTATTCCATGTAGTTCTGGACGTTGTCAAGGGATCCACAGGTGGTGCGCTCCAAGTCGCAGAACCCAACCGGGCTGCCCAAGCAGAGCGGCGTGTCCTCCACCCCATCATCCACGTCGCAGTTGTCCGGCTCATTGGGATTGTTCGAGCTGCCCCAGGTGTGCGGCAGGTTGAGCCAGTGCCCACATTCATGGGTCAGGGTCCGGCTGCGGTAAGGGTTTCCCGTCCCAATGCTGCCCACGTATTCGTGCTTGAGAACGATTCCATCCGTGCCTGCGCCCCAGTTGCTCGGGTAGTTCGTGTACCCGGCTGCACCGCCAGCTTCTGCCGCCACATATACGTTCATGTAGCTCTCCCTCGGCCAATTGACGAGCTGCTTCATCTCGTTGTTGCCCACGTAAGTCAGTTCGTTTTCGACGCGGTTGATGCCCGAATGGCAGTTGCCCTGCGGGTCGCGCTTGGCCAGTCGGAACTCCACGTCGATGTCTGCTGCCACGTCCACGAAGCCCGCCACGATTTGCGCCGTGTCCGAATTCAGCTTGCGGAAATCCCGGTTTAGGATGTCCATCGCATCGTAAATCTGATCGGCAGAGATGTTCTCAGGACCGTTGTCGTGGATCACGTGGAAGACAACCGGAATCACGTACAGCTCATTGTCCTGCCGTCCGCGAGATAGCAAGTCCTGCGCCGCGCTGCGCAGTCCGGCCTCCTCCCCCTCGCGGGCCTCGCGGGCACCGGGGTGCGCCGCATCAAACGCGTCTTGGGCTTCGGCATGACCGCAGGGCCATACATCCTGGGCTTGGGCGCCCAACGCTGTCATCATCAGCAGGAAGGTGGCCAAGGCGGCCAAATGGAGGAAATAATGCTTCATCATGTGCAGGGCGGACAATTTACCGCCGCCAGCAGGGGTGAGCCAAAACCTAGGCAACGAATGGGCCTCCTGAGGGAACAACCGTTGGACGGTACTTTCGTTGCATGGACATACGCCTCCTCCTCGCCGCCCGCGCCGCCCTGATTTGCCTGGGCCTTTGCGGCCTTCAGACTGTGACCACGGGCTGCGCCGGATCTACCACCGGACCCGTGCCGTCAGAAAACGGCCAGCCCGGCGGGGGCATTGCTCGGGATGTCAGTGTCACCGAACTGAAAGGCATGCTCGCCAGCAGACCCGACATGCTGCTCCTCGATGTCCGAACCGACAAGGAATGGAAGAAGGGGCACCTGCCTGGCGCCGCCTTCCTCGATTTTCTAGAGGACGACTTCCCCTCCACGGCGATGACCTTGCCCAAGGACCAGCCGATTGCGCTGTACTGTGCCGCTGGCGGCCGGAGTGAAGATGCCATGAAGCGCCTGGCCAAGGCCGGTTTCACCGAACTCTACAACCTGCGTGGCGGGTTCTACGCTTGGGAGGATGCCGGAGAAGCCGTATCGATGGACGCCCCGGTGGCTCTGCCAACAGCAGAGTGATTCAATCGGCCTGACGGTCGAAAAGGGCAAACCGCATTTCGGCCACCCCAGGAAGGGGGTCGCGGCGCATAGCGTGCACCACTTCAAGGGAATACGCCCCGGCCAACGGGAACGCCACCCCGCGCTTGTAGCCGATGCGATGGTCAATCCAGCGTCCGCCTTCTCCGTACCATTCCCCGGTCGCGGCCGCCAGCGGACACTCCAAAGTGTCGGTCAAGGTCCGGCCATTTGGATATTGGAGCTTCACAAACAGATACAGGTTCGAGAAAGGGTAGTCTGAACTGTGGCGAAATCCGAATTGAAGATCGTGCCGGTGCTCGGGGTGTTCCACCTCAAAAAACAGGCGCACGGTGTCTTGGGCCGACCAGCCCGCCGGATCGAGATTGGCCGCGTCCACGGCCACCGGACCCGGACCGCAACCCGCCACCACCAAAATCAGGCCCGCAACGCATGTCCCCCAATGGATGCATCTCATCAGGATTGGGGTTTTGCGTTGCCAGAGCCTCCGCGAGGCTTGCGGCGTTTCTTTCGGCGCTTGGCACCGCCGTCTTGGCCTCCCCCATCCGATGGGTTCCCGCCACCTTGGGACTTGGGCGCATCGCCGCCGCGGCGTGAACCGCCCTTTTGGTTTCCGACGGAACCCCGATTGCGCCCCTTGCGGCGGCGTTGGCCACCCCCAGCGCGATCAAAACGCTTCAGGTCATCCTGCCCGACCACATCGCCGAACAAGGCGTCCTCCGGGGCCGCCGCCGCTACGACGGCAAAACCGTGGAAGTCGTCGGGCTTTTCCCCGCGCTCGTTCATGGCCATGATTTCACGGACACCCTCCAACTCAATCGCTACAGGAGAAGCCCCGGGCTCATCGAAATACTGGAACCACATCTTGCCTCCGAAGATGTCCGTCTTGAAATGGCCGGCTTTGCCCTTCCGGGTGTGGAGTTTCGTGCTCGGCGGCGGAAACTTCGCCGCCGCCTCCTTGTACTGGTCGAGCTCGAAGTTGAGGCAACACTTGAGCTTGCCGCATTGGCCAGCCAGCTTCTGCGGATTGAGCGACAATTGCTGGTAGCGCGCCGCACCCGTCGAGACGCTCCGGAAATCCGTCAGCCAAGTCGAGCAGCAGAGTTCACGGCCGCAAATGCCGATGCCGCCCAGCCTTGCGGATTCCTGTCGGGCACCGATTTGGCGCATCTCCACCTTGACTTTGAAAGCCCCGGCCAAAGCGCGGACCAGTTCCCTGAAATCCACCCGCTGCTCTGCCGTGTAGTAGAAGGTGCACTTGGTGCCGTCTCCCTGAAACTCGACGTCGCCGAGCTTCATTTCCAACCGGTGTTCTGCGATGATACTCCGAGCCTCGAATAAGGTGCTGTTTTCGCGTTCCTTGGCGGCTTGCCAGGTGGTGATGTCCTCCATCGTCGCCTTGCGGACGACGCGTTTGATTTCGTGGGTGTCCTTGACGCCCTTGGATTTCATCTGAGAGCGAACGAGCTCACCAGTCAAGGAAACGATGCCCATGTCCTCGCCGGGATTGGCGTCCACCACCGCCACGTCGCCCGTTTGAACGCGGCGACCCTGACCGATGCGGAAGTACCCTTTTCGGTTGCGCTTGAACCGGATTTCGACGATGTTAAATGCCCGCTGGCCTTCGGGAATGGGCACCCCCTCCAACCAGTCAAATACGGTCATGGTGTCGCAGCCACAATTGCCGCAATTGCCATTGGACCGACAGCCCCGTGGTTTTCCGTCTTCTCCCTTGCTACATGATGCACAGCCCATCGTTCCAGTTCCTCAAGTCGTCCCCAGGACATACCGGCGGACACATCCTAAGATAGGGCCGAGCATGGCCGGCTTATTTGGGCCGGCGAAGAAGTTCCATCATCCGCATGCTCAAATCGAGAAAAACCGTCCGCCCGTAGACGTTGCCGGCCACTTCCCGGGCCGCCCGCTCAAGGATGGACTGCATATCGACCACGTTTCCGTGGTGGATGAACGCGGCAAACTTGCGCGCAAACCCGGCTTCGGCGGCACGCAAACGGACGGCAGCCTTGGCGCCGTAATTGCCCACGATGCACTGGCGCACCATGTGGAGGGCATAAGCGAGGAATTGTTTCTGCGGCTCCCGCCCGAGGTCGTGGAACCGGTCTGCCAAGGCCGCCGCCTTGCGTCCGTCCTGGGCATAACACGTCCGCATCCACTCCACGAACATGTCGAACTCGGCCGCTGCATCCGTTTGCATCAGGCGCCGCGCTTCCGCCAGGTCCCCATCGCACAATGACACGGCATCGGCAATGGCCTCCTCGGCTCCCCCTTCCGCTTCAAGCTGGCGGCGCACCGCCTCGGCAGGAATGGGCGGAACCGAGATGATCTGGGTGCGCGACAAGATGGTCGCCAGCAGCGCTTCGGTGTTGTCGGCGAGCAAAACGAACAAGGTCTTCTTGGGCGGCTCCTCCAAGAGCTTGAGCAGCTTGTTAGCGGTGTCCACCCGCATAAACTGCGCACCGTAAATCACCTGAACCTTCCAGCCCCCTGCATGGGCCGTCAGGGAGAGGCGGCGCTGGATGTCTTGCGCCTCATGGACGGAGATGTAAGGCTGTTTGTTGCCGAGGGCCATCCGCTCCCGCAGGTCGTGCATGTCCACGTGGGGACCCTTTTCAGTCAGAATCTCACGCCAGACATCGAATTGGTCGCTGCTGAGCGCCTTGTCCTTTCCAGCCGGCTTGGCCACGGGGAAGGTAAAATGGAGGTCCGGGTGCTGAAGCTGATCGTGCTGCAGGCAGGACGGACAAGTGCCACATGAGGCGGCGTTGCTCTGTTGGCAATGCAACTGTTTGGCGAGGGCCAAGGTGAGGGCCAACCCCCCGCGACCGGGGACTCCGGTCAACAGCAGCGCATGGGCGAGGCTGCCTTCTTCGGCGTGCCGGGCCAACCGCGTGGCCAATGCTTCTTGGCCAATGGCCACCCGATGCGCTCCCATGCCCCGAAGATAGCCGCCATCATGTGGCGGGGCGCCACCGCAAACCGACCCGCAAGTCGCGTCCCGCTGCACTGATACCGGAGGCGAAGACCTTGTAGTGGCGGTCCAGCGCATTGTGCATGCCCACACTCAAGGTGGTCCGCTTCGTGAGGCGGGCATCGAGGTGGAGTCCCAAGGTCCACCACGACGGAGTTCCTTCTGGTGTGGCCTCTGCAAGGTTGTCCGTCGACCCCGGTCCGTAATCTTCCAGCCGCTTCCAAGCACTCCAACGCAAATGGGTGTTTAGCGTGAGCCAGGTCCAACTGCGTGCCGCCGTACACCCACCAAACGCTGGCGGGATGTGCGACAATGGACGGCCTTCGGCATCGCGGCCACGGGTCACGTTGTAGGTGGCCCGGAACCGCCATTCGCTCTCGGTCTGGAATTGGACTTGACCCTGCAACCCCACGATGTAAGCCCGCCCTATGTTGGCGTTGACTTGGATTAAATTGGTGTCTCCTTCCACCACCAAGGTGGACTGAACGGTGCCATCCGTGAGGTGGATCACCGTGTCGACCGCCTGCACCGCATCGCGGAGGGACGTGGCAAAAGCCGACCACTGGGTGCGCACCCGGCTGTTGGCGGAACGCCAATGCCCCCCGACTTCAGCACTAAACAGTCGCTCCGGACGCAAGTTGTCCGCCGGAATGACCACGAAGCTGTCCTTGGCCCTGACTTTGCCCACATCGTCGACATTGGGATTCCGGAAGGCGGTAGCCAATTGGCCATGGACCCCCACCCGGCTGTTCCACTGCCAACGCACCGTGCCACTTCCCGTCAACGATCCGCGGTCGTATCCCACCTGGTCAAAGGGCAGCTGCAGGCCCGGCTGATCTTCGAATCGGGCTTCCAACCAGCCCTGCTGGGCACGGGCCGCGACCTCGTAAAACCAGTTCCTTTGCCGGCGCGAGGCCGCTCCATATGCCGAAATGGACCCCATGGTTGCGCCGCCGTTGGGGTAGCGTGTCAACACAGGAGACTCCACCCTCAAACCATCTGCACGACGCTCCATCCACGCCTCTGACGAGACGCGGTGGTGGTCCCAATGGCCACCATAAGCCACATTCCACGGACCCAATCGGTGGTCGATGTCCAATTGAAAGCTGGCCACATCCACCCCTTCGATCTGCACTTCGCGGTCTTCCGCCCCGAACCGCGCCTTGAGCCGGCTCTCTTCGATCCGCTGCCATGCGGAGGTCAGCGTCACATGGCCCAATCCCCGCACCGGCGAGCGGAACCGCAGCGCAGCCAGGGTTCGGTCTTGGGGGCCGTAGTCCCATTCTGCCCACTTCGGTCCGCCGTCCAACGCGGCGTCGTTGAGCCGGTCAAATCGAGGGACATGGGAGCTCGTGCTGTGCTGCAGGTTGAGTTCGAGGTGGCGCTCTAACCGGCCGAACCGGACTTTCTGAACCACATCGGTCTGGTGGTATCCCGTGCCCGGCTGGAGGTGTCCCACCCGATTGGTGTCGACTCCATCGACATAAGCCCCCGTAGCCCCATCCATCCGAACTACCCAAGGAACCCGACCCCAATCCTCATACCCATGTGGGCGCCAGCGCCCCATCCTCAGATCGCCGAACCGGCGATGGGTAACCGACGAAAAAGACGCCCACCGACCGCGGGTCACCTCCGCATCTGCGTGCAAGGTGGGGGACCTGGACGCCGAGGAAAAGGCGGTCTGCGCGCGGGCCCGGGCCCCGTCCTGCCAACGGGGGGAGCGCGTGCGATAGTGGATCACGCCACCGAGGGCATCGCTCCCGTATTGAACCGAACCTGCGCCATGGCGGACCTCGGTCGAACGAATGGCGAAGGGATCCACGGTGAGCGCGTTTTGCAGGTGGCCACTGCGGTAAATGGCGTTGTTGAGCCGGACCCCATCGACAACCAACAGGATGCGGTTGGCCTCGAAGCCCCGCAGGATGGGAGAACCGCCGCCTTGCTGGCTCTGCTGGACCATCACCTGACCCGAGTTCCAGAGCAGTGTCGCCGCGTTGGAAGGCACCTCCCGCGCGATCGTACTCGCCGACAAGTGGCTCACGGTGGTCGCCCCCATGGTGGTCCGCGTCGGCTCGGCCACGGCCACCACCACCTCGGCGATGTTCACCGATTCCGGGGCGAGCTGGACTTCCATATCGAGGGCTTCGGCCGGCATGGCCATGGACCGCGTCCCGAACCCCAGGCTGCGGATTTCCAAAGTGTCGCCTTGGCGAATCAGGCTGTCCAATTCGAGCCGCCCTTCCATGTCGGTCATGCGGGCCGTGCCCACGTTGTTCTGGATGACCGCTGCAGGTACGGGGTTGCCTGCTTCATCGCGGACTTCAATCACTTGCGCCCCTGCGGTCCCCACCATCAGGAATGCCAGCAACCCCACGACGCTGCGCCGCGCTTCAGTCCGCCAGGACAGTGCGCAACACGGCCCAAGACTTGAGGGGCCGTGGGGTGGACAAATGGAGTTGCAGGTAGTGCACATGGTGGAGCACAAGCTGATTTCGGACATCGGCAGGAAGCGATTGGGTCCTCACCTCATCAATTTTCGTGCCTTGAATGCGAAGAAAGGCGGTTGCCTCCGAAGGGGAAAGGAAGTCATCGCCAATGGGCGGTCCGTGTTCCCATTCCGCCGTGGCCAAATTGAACCTGCCCATTCCGATGGGCGGCACTTCCGGCGCATCGGGCTTCAAGCCTTGAACCTGCACCGCCTCCACTAGGAATGCAAGGTGCAGTCTTGCGCAACTTGGCTCCGTCTCCAACGCCACTGCCGTGCGCCATAGGGCGTCAAACAACGCGGGGTGCGGGGCCTCGGACTCCACCGACTTGAGCGCCCATTCCGCGAGGAACATCGCCACAGCGCTGCGCGGCACCTCCATGAGCGTGCGCTCCTGGGGCAACGGGCGTTCGGCACGGTCGAATTTGTAAAGGTCCCCCTTCATGACCCGGAGCCCCACCAACTCGAGCAGGGACAACGGCGCATGCAGGTTTCTTCCGCGGCGGGCGCCTTTGGTCCCTTCCCGAACCAAGCAACCCACCACCCCGTATTCGCGGGTGAAGACGCGCAGGATGGCCACTCCATCCTTGTGGCGGACGGTGGCCAGGGCAATCGCCCGGTCTCGGGGGTCTTCCTGAGGTGTCAATCCTCGTCGCCCTCGGGTTCGAACAGGTTGCCGATCAGGTCCCCGAAAGTGATGTCGCTGCCCACCACGGACTGGCCGATTTCGTTGTAGGCAGCCAAACCGTGCAACACGAACTCCATGCTGGCCAGGGCCTCCTCGCCTTCCACACCGGGGCAGTACTTCTCGACCACGTTGCGCAGCCCGGCGACGGCATCCAGCGATGCCGCATACTCCGCATCGGTTTGGTCACGAAGGACGGACAAGTCGTGGCGGTTGAACCAGGCCACGATGGACTGGTAAGGATCCTCCACCTTGCCGCGCTTGACGGATTCGAGGTCCGGAAAGACCGTCGGAAATTCCCGGCGGATGGCCTTGCTGACCAAGGCCAACGCCACTCCAGCAGCACCCTCCTGCTCCCCTTCGTAAACAAGCTCCACCTTGCCGTTGACCGCCGGCACCACAGCCAACAGGTCCGTGACCCGGATGGTGGTGCGGTCCGATCCATTCCGCAAGGCGCGCAACTCCCCAGCTGCCACCAGGTGCTCTAGCGCGCTGATCGGCAATCGGGCCGACACGCCGCTCTTCTCGTCGATGTATTCGCTGTCTCGGGCTTCGAACGCGATGCGTTCCAATACACGGCGCACCACCGCGGGCACGTGCACGCGTTCCGATTGACCGGGTTGCCAAGTGGCCTCCTGGTCCGTGATGGACATCGCGTCTTCGAGGGATGCAGGGTAGTGGGTCAAAATCTGGCTCTGGATGCGATCCTTGAGCGGGGTGATGATGGCGCCCCGGTTGGTGTAGTCCTCCGGATTGGCAGTGAAGACAAACTGGATGTCGAGGTCCAACCGCATCTGGAAGCCACGGATCTGGATGTCGCCTTCCTGGAGGATGTTGAACAGGGCCACCTGGATGCGCGGTTGCAGGTCGGGCAGCTCGTTGATGGCGAAAATGCAGCGGTGGCTGCGCGGGATGAGCCCGTAGTGGAGGGCGCGAGGATCACTGTAGTCCAGCCCTTCGTTGGCGGCCTTGATGGGGTCGATGTCGCCGATCAAGTCCGCCACGCTGACGTCCGGGGTGGCGAGCTTCTCAACGTAGCGTTCGCTGCGGTGCATCCACCCGATGGGCGTGTCGTCACCACTTTCGGCGACCTTGGCCAGTCCTTGCTCGGTGATGGGCGCCAACGGATCCTCAGGGAGCGGCGCCCCGGGCAACACCGGGACCCACTCGTCGAGCAGGTCCACGAGTCCGCGCGCGATTCGTGTCTTGGCCTGGCCGCGCAGGCCCAGAAGGTTCATGCTGTGCCCGGCAAGCAGGGCGCGCTGCACATCCGGAAGGACGGTGTCGTCGTAACCGACGATGCCCTCGAACAGAGGGGCGCCAGATTGCAGCCGGTCAATGAGGTTGGCCCGGATTTCCGCAGAAATCGTTCGGGGTGCGTAACCGGAGGCGCGAAGGGCACCAAGGGTCGAGATATCAGGGGCGTTTTGTGGCATGGGGTCAGCGGGCACGGCCGCGGCGGTTGCGTTCGAAGTCGGCAAAGATTGTGTCGCCCAAGCCTTTCAGGCCGGTGAAAAAGGCCCGGCCGTTGTTGGCCTCGGTGAAGTCCGAGACAAACTCCTGTAG
>MDTG01042839.1_pt1 | contig 33731 bp, 30 predicted proteins | sample 811421 | NCBI WGS metagenome assembly MDTG01 (sample SAMN05326645, study PRJNA326480) | marine metagenome | isolation source: seawater | place: Pacific Ocean: South East | collected 2011
ATATTCAGAGCTTCTGATACATGCCGAAAAGGATCGGTTTTTCCTTCAGCGCCTCGATGAGTTCAACCATGCGGTACATTCTCCGATCTGAAATAAGTATAGACCGTAACAAATTCGCATCATAGGGGATTTGAATTTAGAGAATGCCGATTAGATTTGGAGCGGTCGTGACTTGGCGATACGGTCAAATTCCATCAGCGTTTCGATTACGTCTGACATTTCATCCAGCGGAATCATGTTGGGTCCGTCGGACGGAGCGTTGTCTGGGTCCTGGTGAGTTTCCATGAAAATCGCTGCGACGCCGACGGATACGGCGGCACGCGCCAATACCGGGGCGAACTCTCGTTGGCCCCCCGACGTGGTGCCTTGCCCGCCCGGCTGCTGCACGGAGTGAGTGGCATCGAACACGACAGGACAGCCCGTGTTGGCCAATACAGGCAGACCGCGCATGTCGGTAATTAGGGTATTGTAGCCAAAGCTGGTGCCGCGTTCGCAGAGCATGACATTCGCGTTACCCGTATCTTTGATTTTGTCCACGACATTAGCCATATCCCAAGGTGCTAGGAACTGGCCTTTTTTCACGTTAATTGGCTTTCCCGTCTCACCAGCTGCCAAAAGAAGGTCCGTCTGGCGGCACAAAAATGCCGGAATTTGTAGGATATCGACAGCCGCGGCGGCCGGCACACACTGCCTGGCGTCATGCACGTCCGTAAGCGTCGCGAGGCCGGTCGTTTTCTTGATCTCGACGAATACGGACGCGGCGGCTTCCAGACCAAGGCCGCGCTCGCTCGATGCGCTGGTCCGGTTTGCCTTGTCGTAAGAGGTCTTGTAGATGATACCGATGCCGAGGGTCTTGCCGATCTCTGCCAATGCGCCCGACATATCCTGGGTATGTTGGCGGCTTTCCATTTGGCAAGGCCCCGCGATGATGGTCAGCGGTTTGTCGTTGGCAATCTCCAGATCGCCTACCCTGATGGTGAGTGCTTGGGCCATACTGGCCTCCTACATGAGCCGCGATTGATCAACTGCTGCACCAATGAAAGACGTGAACAAGGGATGCGGATCAAATGGCTTTGATTTCAGTTCTGGATGAAACTGAACCCCGATGAACCACGGATGATCATCCAGTTCCACGATTTCTGGCAGCACACCGTCGGGCGACTTGGCCGAGAACACCATGCCGTGTTTCGCCAAGTCGTCCTCATAGGCCAGGTTGACCTCATAACGGTGTCGATGGCGTTCGCTGATGCCATTCGAACCGTATATTTGATGGATACGGCTGTTGCCCAAGATGTTGGCTTCATAGGCCCCCAGCCGCATGGTTCCGCCCAGGTCGCTGTCTTCGCTTCGGGTCTCGACCACGCCGTCGCGTTGCCATTCCGTCAACAGCCCGACGATGGGGTTCTGACACTGGCCGAATTCAGTCGACCCCGCGCCTTGGATACCAGCCAGGTTGCGTGCTGCCTCGACCACCGCCATTTGCATGCCGAGACAAATACCGAAATATGGTATGCGATGTTCGCGCGCGAATGTGGCCGCCGCAATCTTACCCTCGACGCCGCGCTCTCCGAATCCGCCCGGCACGAGAATGCCGTGGACGCCTTCCAGAAAATGCAAGGTGTCGTCGCGTTCAAAAATCTCAGAATCGATCCAATTCATTTTCACTTTGACGTTGTTGGCGATGCCGCCGTGGTCTAGGGCTTCGGACAGGGATTTGTAGGCGTCCAACAGACCCGTGTACTTGCCAACAATTGCAATGGAGACCTCGCCCTCAGGTTTCAGGACGCGATCGAGGATCGTGTTCCAACGGCCTAGGTCCGGCGACTGCACATCTAAGCCGAAATATCGACAGACCTGGTCATCGAGGCCCTCCTCGTGATAGCTGATCGGAACCTGATAGATGGATGGTACGTCCAAGGCCGATATGACCGCGCCCTCGTGGACATTACAAAACAGTCCAATCTTGTGTTTCTCACTGGGAGGAATCTCGCGATCTGCACGGCAAAGCAGAACATCCGGCTGGATCCCTACACTAAGCATTTCTTTAACGGAGTGCTGTGTAGGTTTGGTTTTTAGCTCACCCGCCGTTGGAATGTAGGGCAATAGGGTCAGGTGCATGTACATGGTACGGTCGCGACCGAGGTCGTTGCCCAACTGCCGGATGGCCTCCAGGAACGGCAAGCCCTCGATGTCCCCAACCGTGCCGCCGATCTCGCAGAGGACGAAATCTTCATCCGTGAGGTCGCTGATTACGAATTCCTTAATTGCGTCGGTGACGTGGGGAATGACCTGGATGGTTGCGCCTAGATAATCGCCCCGTCGTTCTTTGGCAATCACGTCGGAATAGATGCGTCCGGTCGTCACGTTGTCGCTCTGACGAGCGGCAACGCCTGTGAAGCGCTCGTAATGGCCGAGGTCCAGGTCTGTTTCGGCGCCATCGTCGGTAACGAACACCTCGCCATGCTGATATGGGCTCATGGTGCCAGGATCTACGTTGAGATACGGGTCTAGTTTACGCAGCCGGACCTTAAAACCTCGGGCTTGCAACAATGCGCCCAAAGCTGCCGATGCCAAGCCTTTTCCGAGGGAGGAAACCACGCCGCCGGTGATGAAGATGAACCGCGTCATGGGCTTTCACAGTATAGGAAAATACGCGCCTGCCAAAAGAAAAGAGGCGGTAGGTTCTCCGCCTCTTCATATCTGGGTTTAAGCCTTTGAGGCGTTGGGAGTTTTATCAATTTCCACTCGGAACCTGCGGGGTTGCCGGCGCAGAAGGAACGGCCGGCGTGGGCGGGGTCTGGTCGAGAATTGAGGTCGATTCGCGCCCAGTACCGCTTAGGATCGCCAGCACGAAGCTGGTCAGGAAAAAACATGTCGCCAGCACCGCTGTGGTTCGGGTCAGCAGGTCGCCGGCCGCGCGGCCACTCATGAAGCCGCCCATCCCGCCTGAGCCGCCTGAGCCGCCACCACCCATGCCAAGAGCGCCCCCTTCGCTTTTCTGAAGCAAGATTGTTCCGACCAGGCCGATGGCAATCAACAGATGGATAACAAGAACAACGGATTCCATAATCGTTACCTCCGTGGCGGGCGCTAATGCGTGCGACTCAAATCAATCGCGGTTTTTTATACTTCAAGGCAACGGATTGAAAGGATTTGTTTGTGCACGGTGCAGGCCGGATTACTGACCGGTGCGGCTGGGCTTGATTTTCGCCTGAATAAACCCAGTATTTGGTGGGTCGCTGTTGGCAATAACACCAAATTCTTGCTGTATTTCCTCGATCAGGCGGTTATCGCCCGCGGGCAACGATAAACCGAAGCATTGGGATAATCTTTTAGCGCATTCGATCGTGTCAAAAATGAATTCCGAGCCCTATTCGTCTGGTGATGGCATCAGCGACCATGAGGTAGTACGAACACTCATGATTGTGCGACGCTGAAAACAAGCGGCAGAGAACAAAGGAGAAATGCCTCATGAGATTAGAAAACAAAGTTGCCATCGTCGTCGGAGGCGGTCAACAACCTGGCGGAACACCTGGTAACGGCCGAGCGGTGGCGATTCGATTTGCCCAAGAGGGAGCCGTTGTCATGATTGTCGATATCAATGAGAGCTGGGCCGCAGACACTTTTGCCGAGATCGCGGCTCAGGGCGGTGCAGGTTCGGTTCTGGTCGCCAATATTACCGACGAGGCGGATTGCCGGGAGATCGCGAAAACATGCGTCGAGGAACATGGCCGTATTGATATTCTCCACAACAACGTGGGTCGCTCACGTGGCGACAAGGAAACCCCGGATTTGGACGCGGCAATGTGGGACGAAATCATGGATATGAACCTGAAAGGTATGTTCATGACGTGTAAGCATGTGCTTCCGATCATGCGAGACCAGGGCTCTGGAGCAATCATCAACATTTCATCCACTTCATCATACGCCGCGCGACAAACACTCACCTATAAGACCTCCAAGGGCGCGATAAACACCATGACCCAGCATATGTCATTCGAAAATGCCCCGTATGGAATTCGGGTAAATGCCATTCTGCCTGGCCTCATGGACACGCCGATGGCGATTGAGCGGCGTGCGCAGGAGCGTGGCGTCGAACGCAGTGTTATCCGGGCCGAGCGCGATGCGCAGGTCCCGATGGGTAACATGGGTACAGCATGGGATGTTGCCAATGCAGCCGTTTTCTTAGCTTCAGAGGAGGCCGCTTATATCACCGGGGCACTGTTACCAGTTGATGGAGGCCTGCTGGTTAAGCGAGGTTAATCAAAACCTCTTCAGGGCTTTTTAGGGCTCTGTGATACGCGTGCCCCGGTTAAAACCATATTGCCGATTTAGTTGTTGTGCGACACCGTCTTTTGCCAATCTGTCACGGCGCAGGTGTCGTTTTGCCCCCACATCGCCATATTGCACCGTATCTGACCTGGAGACGCACAATGCCAGTGTCGCCTGAGCGTATGGCCCGCCTTCGACCTGATAATGGCCACCACCCCAAAGTGTAAACAAGACCTGCCCCACGGCATGAGTGTGTCAGAACCACCTAAGTTGCGTCGGCAATGGCCCAGAAATCAGCCACGGACAGGCTGGCGCCGCCGACGAGGCCGCCGTCCACGTCTGGCAGGGCCAACAATTCCACCGCGTTTCCCGGCTTCATGGAGCCGCCGTAGAGGATGCGCATCTTGTCCCCCTCATTCGCCCCCAGTTTGCTTTTTAGCGCCTTGCGAATGGCTGCGTGAACCTCTTGCGCCTGGGCTGGCGTGGCAACTTGACCGGTTCCAATAGCCCAAACCGGTTCGTAGGCGATCACCGCATTCGCGGCGGTCGCACCAACCGGCATGGAACCCCGCAATTGGTGGCGATTGACACTCAGGGTTTGGCCGGCTTTGCGCTCTTTTAAGGTCTCACCGATACAAACGATGACCTTGAGCCCGGCTGCCAGCGCTGCCTCAGCCTTGGCCTTGACCTGTTTGTTCGTTTCGCCGTGATCAGTGCGGCGTTCTGAATGTCCGAGAATAACGTAACCGCACCCCATGTTCTTGAGGAGCGTGGCGCTGACATCTCCCGTATGCGCGCCTGCGACCGCCGCGTGACAATCCTGCGCGCCGACCTGGACGCCGGAGCCTTTCACCATTCTAACGCAGAAGTCCAGCAATGGCGCTGGCGGACAAATTAGCATTTCGAACGATGGGCGCTTGGTTTTGGCCATGAGTTTCGCCAACCCACCAGTCAAAGCACGGGCCTCTTTCTTGACACCGTTCATTTTCCAGTTGCCGGCAATGAGAGGTTTTCGCTTTGCGGCCATATATTCTCTCCGTGAATGATCTGTCCGAACAAATAGGGTTGTCGGCGACTAGGGCCCGCCTGTCAACGCGCGCCTCAGAATGCGTTTGAGGCCACGGTCTGAACCACTCTGCCTAAAGCTCCGTTTTTGTCGTGAAGCGGCGTTTCCGTAATGCCGGCGCCGCGTTCATCAATAATTGATGGTGCGTAGAACGCGAACCAATCGCCGATGGGTGGTCGGAGGAAGTGGATGGTAGTATCCGTGTTCAGCATCTCAAACCGGATCTTGTTGTCCCATCTGCCAAGTTCCGACAAGCGCATCCGGCCGGATACGATAGTGGCGAGATCGCAAATGGCAGCGCAGCGTTGCGCTGAGCTGGTGGCGAGACCGATGATCAATTCGCCGGACCAAGTGAACCAACCTATTGGCCCGGTCTTATCCACACTATGGCGCATCTTGATGTTCAGATGAAATCCTGGTGGGCCCTCTCGACGACGGGCCTCCGAGATGAGATCGGCCTTGTCGGAATCGTTAATTATCGGAATATGTTCTGTGGCGCGCGGAAATAAAGGTTTGTGATCGTCACGGTCTTTCAGCAATTGCGCACGAGCTACAGCAACTGGCATGCCGTCCGACTCGCGCTCGAGCGCGGCGTCCACGACAGCAAGCCGCCGGCCTTCACGGAGAATTCTTGTATTTAGGCGAAGTGGTTCGCGGGGAACCGGCCGTAAGATATCGACACTGAGACGCGCGACACGTTTCGGCGTGTCCAAGGCGGCTGTTTCGATACCATACATCAACAAGGCGTTGATTGGTCCGCCATGCTGGGTAGTCATCGACCAGGGGCTACCGGTATGAATTGAAGGCGAAAATACGCCGTCATGCATATCGTAAAGGCCTTCGGACAACCGACTTCCTCCGCAAAGATCGTAGCGGTAGTAGTTGTCGCTATCTCCAAAGTGCCTGTCAACGCCCGTTGGGTGGCATCTTACGCAGTGACGGTATAGGAACGTCGCCGCTGCGCTTGTCTTGGCCATAATGGCTGAGGGACTCGATGCCTATGAGTGGGCTATGTTGTTTAAACATCGTAATGGCCATCTTCCTCACCGTTGTCGAAAATGCCCACGCCAAGACCGCGATCATATCGGGAACCCGCCCAGACGCGATGCCGGAGCGGGTTTGCGAGAATGCAGAGGTAACCTTTACTGCGGTTCCAATATCCCGTTAAACCGGGCTCTTAAGAGGAAATTTCCACCATGTTCGACAGGTCTTCGCGGTCCAAGTTCCATTCGGCGCCGGCGTCGAGGATACTTTCCCAAGCGCCCCGCGATAGCGGCAGTCCTAACTTCAGCCGAGCCTCACGGGCCTTACGCTCCGGGTCGCCAGGGATCATTACGGGCCGGTTTGGATCGGCCGGCCGTGCCGCCCGAACAAACTGAATATAGCCGTCAACGGCCTTTTCGAAGCCGTGCCCGTCATCCAATGACTCGGGTTTGAGATAAATTGAGAGCATTCCATTGTGCGTCGCCCGACCGGGACCAGTGGTCCCCGACCCCGTTAAAGCGCCAGCAAGAAGCTCACAGGCTAAAGCCAGACCCGACCCCTTGTGACTGCCCATGGTGAGTAGTGCCCCGGGGCCGTTGCGTGGATCTGGAACCTGCCCGGGTTCCAAAGCACCGTAAAGCGAAAAAGGATCCGCGGTTGGATTTCCGTTGCCGTCGATGAGTGCGCCCTCAGGCGGCGGTTTCCCGCCGCGGGCGGCCACAAGAACCTTCCCTTCGGCAACCTGGGATGTGGCAAAATCTAAGATGAAGTCGTCGCCGTCCGGATTAACTATACCGATGGTCACGGGCGCAGTCGAAATGCGCCGTTCGGCCCCACCAAAGGGCGCCACTAGCATACTTTGCGCCACATTGACGAAGTGGATGGAGACAATGCCACGTGCACAGGCTATTTCCGCCCAATGACCAATGCGGCCTAAATGGCCAGAGCGGCGTAGACCAACAATTGCAATGCCGTGTTTTTCCGCCTTCTTTAGCCCCAATTCTACGGCTTCGCGGCCGATCATCTGGCCGAAGCCATTGTTGCCATCCGTCAACGCAAAGGTGGGGTTGTCCAGAACGATCTCCATGGATCGACCAAAATTCAAGGTCCCGGCCTTCACCCAGGAAAGATAGCGCGGTACACGCACCACACCGTGGCTATCATGGCCCGCCAGGTTGGCACCGACTAGATTGGCGGCAATGGCTTGGGCCTCTTGGTTGTCGGCGCCGGCGGCGCAGAAAATACGACGGATCATGGCTGTCATACCGTCTGCAGCCAGGAGGACTTCATCGTCGGTCATTTGAGCTCCAATGCTTTAAGGTTGAAGGTGCAATCGGGTTCTAGGACGCCGTCGAAGCAGTCCAAGATGTTCTGCGAGGCCATCATGGCCATGGCCCGCATGGCACCGGTTGATGCGGCGCCAGCGTGCGGAGCCAGAACGACATCTTGGCGCGCCAGGAGAGGACCCAGAATGGGGTTATCCGCCGGTGGTGGTTCGGTCGAAAACACATCTAGACCGGCCCCGGCGAGACGACCGTTTTCCAAAACCTTAAGCAACGCCGCTTCGTCGACGACCCCGCCCCGAGCACAATTGAGCACAATGGCACCGGGCTTTAGTTGAGAGAGCACTTCATCCGACACAAGGTGGAGGGTATTGTCGTCCAGCGGCACATGGACACTCAGAATATCAGTGTTTGGCAGCTCGGGGTGGAAATCCTCAATTGCTTTGCAACCCAATCGATCGGCGAGAGCGTGATCAGGGGCAATATCCGCGACGGTTACGTTCATACCGAACGCACAGGCGCGTGCCGCCACCTTCCGTCCAATGCGCCCAAACCCGACGATCAAGAGGTTAGCGCCTTCCAATTCTAAAGCTAGAAGTTTGGACCGCGCGCTGAAATTGTGAGCACGGACGGCCTGATCTAGATCGCGCAGTCGCCGGGTCAGTGTAAGCATCATGGCAAAGGTCAGTTCAGCCACGGATGTAGAATTTGCGCCGGCGGCGATGGCAATTGGAATTCGACGTTTACTGAGATGAGCGACGTCAACGTTGTCGCAACCGACGCCGTGTCGAGAAACTACCTCAAGTACCTTACTTTGTGACAGTATATCGGCATTCATTTTCGCTGTTCGTACGGCAATACCGTGAACGCCGGGAATCAGGCGCGCGAGGGTCGCGGGTTCGGCATTGTCAGCGCAGATTACCTCTACGTCGTCGCGGGCGCGTAACAGTTCGATACCATCCTCGTGGATGGGTTCGGTCACTAAGACACGTTTCATCGGGTTTTGGCTCCAGACTGGCGAATATTCAATGAATAGGAATCTAGCGGCCCTCCGGTGAGCCATCAATCACCCCCATTTCACGTGGTTTCGCGATCGCGCTTCGCTTCGGCCGATGCTGACTGCCATTCATGAAATTGTTAGCATTCGCGTGTTGCCGGGTCCCCTGCGCCCTCCTATGATGCGCGGCCTGTAAGGCTTTACTAAATATACGAAAGTTCAACCAATAACGGGTGTCTCATGCTTCTCCTGATGCGCAAGCGAATTGGCTCTGTCATCATCAAAGTGTTCGCCTTTTTCCTGATCCTGGGCTTCGGCGCCTGGGGGGTGCAGGACATGCTCGGCTACCAGGTTGGCGGTGGTAGCGGCGGCGTTGCGGAGGTGGGGGGCGAGGCCCTTCCAGCTCGCGCGCTTTACAAGGATGTCTATTCCGAAGTGAACCGCATGCGTAAGTTTCTGGGCGCTTCATTCAACATCGAACAAGCGCGGCAGTTGGGGGTTATCGATTCCGTTCTGCAACGCCAAATCAATACCGCCGCAATACGTATCGGCGCCAACGATTTGGGAGTTGCGATCAGTGACCGGCTGGTCCGGAATGCAATCGTCGATGAACCAATGTTTCGCGGGCTGACGGGAAATTTTGACCGCGAACGCTTTCAACAAATTCTCCAGAGTAATGGGCTGAGCGAAGAGGCCTATGTCGCCAGCCTTCGCGAAGACCTGATGACGCAGCAATTGGTGAAAACCGTTAGTACCGGTTTAATTGTGCCGTCGCGTTGGGTCGACCGGGTTCACCTTTATCAGGAGGAAACCCGGGATGTGGAGACCATATTCGTATCGGACTCAGCGACTGCCTATGTTTCCGAGCCCAGTGACACGGAATTGCGGAAGTATTTTGACGATAATAATCAGATATTTACCGCGCCGGAATATCGGGCGGTGACTTTCGTCCGCATAGACGCAGCTGATTTGGCTAAAGAGACTGAGGTGTCCGATGAGGACGCGCAAGCCTCCTACGAAGAGCGTCTGGATGAATTCACGGCGAGGGAGCGTCGGACCGTTCGGCAGATTCTGTTGAGTGATGAAGTTAAAGCCAGAGATGCCATTTCCCAAATTCAATCTGGAGACGATTTTCTCCATGTTGCCAGGAGAATAGCTAATCAAGATAAAGCAATGGTTGAGCTTGGTGAGGTGACCCGAGAGGATCTTCTCCCGAATGTCGCCGATCCTGTTTTCGCCTCGGCCAAGGGTGCCGTTTTGGCTCCAATCAAGAGTTCCCTCGGCTGGCATATCATGCAAGTGGTCGATGTCCTCCCGGGAGGCACGAAGAGCTTTAAGGACGTACGTGATCAAGTAAGGAAGGATTTAGCCTTTCAGAAGGCCGTGGATGCTATTTTCGACCTATCTAATAGATTTGAAGATGAGCTGGGTGGCGGCGCGTCCATTCCGGAGGCGGCCGGTCGCCTCGGTTTGAAGGTGGAGAAACTCGAGGCTATTGATCAGTTAGGAAAGGACTCGTTGGGAACTGCCGTGACTGGCCTGCCGGCTGGAAAATTCATAGCCACCGCATTTGCCACCGCCGAGGGTGAGGACAGCGCTATGACAGAGGCAGGAGAGGCTGGTTTCTTCATTCTCCGCGTGGACGACATTACGCCGCCCGCGCTCCGTCCATATGGTAATGTGAAAGCCGACGTTACCGCGGCCTGGAGGGCCGAGAAACAACGCGAAGGCGCTCAGGCCCTCGCGGCCGTTATTGTCGGGGCCGTGGCGGACGGTCGGAATTTGGCCGACGGCGCCTCGGAATGGCGGGTTGAGGTGAAGTCCTTGGACGGCGTGCGACGCAGCGGAAATCGGGGAGTCGTCAATGACCCGCTTGCAGACAAGGTTTTTAAGTTGAAGCCGGGTCAGGCCGCCATGGAACGGGTCGGGGAAGGTTTCCGGGTTGCCGTGTTGAAGAAAGTGAACATGGCAACGTCGGGTCCGTCTGAATCACGGAAGGAATTAGCCGAACAGTTGATACAGTCCTTGCAACAAGATTTGGGTAGCCAATTGGTTGCCGCGCTTCGTGAAGGCGCAGGTGTCAACATCAACCGCTCGGCCGTGGACGCTTTGTTCGGCGAGCGTCAGAATTTGAACGATTAGTCGGCGTGGCAGTGATGGAGGTTGCTCCACCTTATGTGCACCCGGAATTTGACGGCTTTGCTGACATTTACGAAGCGGGTAAGACCCAAGTAGTTTGGATGAAATTGGTCGCTGATTTGGAAACGCCGGTATCGGCGATGATGAAGATCGCCGACGGACAGCCAAACAGTTTCCTTCTTGAATCCGTTGAAGGCGGCGCCATTCGGGGGCGCTATTCGCTAATCGGTTTGCGACCCGATCTGATTTGGCGATATGCCAATGGCCGCACGGAAGTGAACAGATCTGCGCTGACATTGTCTGACGATTTTCGCCCTTGTCACGTGGGCGATGCCGATGGACCCTTAGCATCTTTACGTGCTCTCATGGCTGAGAGCCGAATTGAACTGCCGGAACATTTGCCGCCCATGTCGGCCGGTCTATTCGGCTACATGGCTTATGATGCGGTTCGTTTGGTCGAACCGCGGATCCCGGATAACAACCCTAATTCCCTGGATTTACCGGACAGTTTGTTTCTGCGCCCGACGGTAATGGCGATTTTTGACGCGTTAGAAGATACGCTCACCTTGATCACGCCGGTTTGGCCTGACGATGAGTTGGAGGCCATTACGGCCTACGACGCGGCGCGGGCGCGTCTCAGGAGCGTCGTCAGCGATTTGGATCAGACCTTGTTGCCCTACCGAAGTGAGCACGGGCGTCCTGGCCACAGCCCTATTACGCCGAATTCCAACATGTCGAAAGAAGCCTTCTGCGATATTGTGAAAACCTGCAAGGACTATATACACGCGGGCGACGCGTTCCAGATCGTGCCGTCGCAGCGTTTCCGCATGCCCTTCGACTTGCCTGATTTTTCCTTTTATCGGGCACTTCGGCGTCTCAACCCCTCGCCATTCCTATTTTTCATGAATTTTGGCGAGTTCTCCGTGGTCGGTTCTAGTCCGGAAATCCTGGTGCGGGTGCGCGACGGTAAGGTGACCCTCAGGCCGTTAGCAGGAACACGTCCGCGCGGCGCGACGCCGGAGGAAGACCGTGCCTTGGCCGAAGACCTGCTGAACGACCCCAAGGAACGAGCCGAGCACCTAATGCTGCTTGATCTTGGTCGTAACGACGTAGGTCGGGTCGCCAAAGTGGGTAGCGTCAAGGTAACTGAGCAATTCATCGTTGAATACTATTCCCATGTGATGCACATCGCCTCCAACGTGGAAGGCGAATTGGCCGACGACAGCGATGCGATCGATGCCCTCTTGGCCGGTTTCCCCGCCGGTACGGTATCCGGTGCGCCAAAAGTGCGGGCCATGGAGATAATCGATGAGGTCGAACTTGAGCGACGCGGCGTTTACGCGGGCTGTATCGGCTACTTTGGCGCCGACGGTGACATGGATACCTGCATCGCCTTGCGAACGGCCGTGATCAAGGACCAGATGCTTTATGTTCAGGCCGGCTGTGGTGTGGTCGCCGACAGCGACCCAGAAAATGAATACCAGGAGACCGTCAACAAGGCCCTAGCTTTGGTCCGCGCCGCGGAAGAAGCCGAGGCGTTCGCCATTAACAACTCCTAACTTGTTTGCCGTCGCTTGCATATGTCTATTGCAGTAGGACGGAGACGGGGACTAACTGGAATCCTTTTTTTTCCAGTCCGTTAAGCCATGGTGTGATGGCTTGCAGGGTCTTTTCTCGGGGATGTCCGATAGCGATAGCGTGCCCCTGTTTTCGCGCCAGGACTTCGATTTTCGCTAATTGTTGATTGATCATGGCGACATCATTCCGGTGGTCTATGAAAATATTGCGGATAGCAAAATCTACGCCCGCGGCGACTGCCGCCTTGCGGCCCTGAGAGTGCCCTGATGTAACCGAATCAAGGAACGCGAGGCCGCGCCGGTTCAACTCCGCCATCACCACTTGCATACCCGGAAGGTACGTGGTGAATCGGCTACCCATATGGTTGTTGATTCCGACGTAGCCGTCAAACCTGTCTAGGCTCCACTTGAGGCTGCTAGCTAATTCTTCCGTATTCGCTTCCCGCAGTAAGACCTTCGGGCCCGGGTCGATGCTTCGCGAACTGGGTTCCATGGGCACATGCATCCAGATCTCGTGACCGGCTTTGCGCGCTACGTCAATCTGCTCGGCAGCTTGTGTCGCATAGGTTAAGAAGGACATGGACATGGGCCCGGGTAGCGCGATAGCTCGCCGGGTTCTTGATTTATCGATGCCCAGGTCGTCAAAAACGATGGCGATCATGGGGCGGCCGTCAGGGATCACGGGAACGGCGAATTTGTGCCAAGCTTTTGAAGTTGTCGCCTCGGTGCGCGAGACTGCGGCCTGCTCAACAGGCGTGGATGGCGGTGCTTCGGTTGGAGACGCCTTCGGGACACTCAGGCGTTCCACGGTGACGACGATCTCTTTGGGCAGGGCTTCCTCGTAAGCGCGGACAGGCCCCTCAATTTGCGGCAATACGTTTTCCGGAAGCACAACATTTGGCGGTGGTAAGGCTGGTGCTTTTGCGTCCAGTTTAGCCTTTTTCTCATTGGACGGGGAGTCCAGCGGGACTGATTGCCTTTTTACAGCGCGCGCGGGTTCGCTTTTGATCGCGGAGGGAGCCGGCGATGGCTTGAAAACGAAACCAAATCCATAGCCTATCGCCAGCCCCATCAGGGCCAAAGCCACCAGAATGACCTGACGCTTGGGGTTGGGTCTAATGGTTCGTCCCTGGGTCGGTTGGTCTGACGCCATTTCGGGTTCCGGCCGTTCTCCATGGTTCGAGGACGAAATGACCTTCAAAGCAATGGGAAGCACCCCTGATAGGGGGGCTAGACTAATCCTGTACGATGGTCATGCTCCAATCGGTCGAGGTGTACAGTGTTCGCGCAGATGTTACAAATTGTCAGGAGTTATTAAGGTTGATGAGAGTGCATTATTCGCACTAATTATGAACGATAATTTAAGGATAGTTTCCAGCGGCGCTGGGCACATTGCCCCACTCCAGGCAATCCACTTATACGGCTCAGAATGGGGTATGCATGACGGCTCTTGAAAGTGCGTGGGGATCCAGAAGATTAGGCATTTCGTGTTAGATACTACGATAGTAGACTCACGCGGCTTCTGAGAAACATCCGACTATCCCGATGTGACGCGTCATGACGCTGATCTTAGATACCAATGTCCATAAGGTTGTAGTCCCGGATATCGGCACGTGCCGCCGACGTCCATCGGAACTCGTCCTTGGCATCTGCCAAGGGGCCATATTCAAAGCACGTTTCTTCGGGAAACCGCTGTTGGCGGGCATCAATAGCGTACATGAGCATGCGCGATCGTCGTCGGATATAGGCGTCATCGTAGTGGGAAACAGGATTGTGAATGCCGCCGCTGGTGATGCCATACACGGATTTCCGCCGATGGAAACCAAAATGGACAGATACCCGAGTGTTGTCGCTGGTGTTAGCGAAGGAGCCGTGAACGGCCTGACGGTTGACGATGGCGACATCGCCGGGCGCACAGATCAAGGGTACCGCGTCAACCAAACGGTCGGAGCCACTTTCCGAGGCCAAGTCGGAGATGTCTAACTTCCCTTTGGTATGGGAGCCGGGAACTACCCATAGGCCATTGGCCGCATCGCAGCCGTAGAGTTGCATCATGAAGTTGAACCCGTGAGTACCGGAATCTAGTTCAGGTTTGTCCCACCAGGTCCATCCGTCCTGGTGCCAAGCGACCGAACTGCCAAGGCGCGGCTGCTTAATCCATAGGCCCTCGTTGAAGGGAGTGAAATCGGGCCCATTGACCGCCGCGGCGACGTTAAGCAGTTCTGGGTGACCATATAGTCGCAGGCAGGCATCCGAATGCTGCAATGTACCCAGCAACAATTGCATGACCCATTCTGGCGCTTCGTCAGGGGCGTTGGGCTCGGCCATTTTCACTGGATGGCGCCCGTGGTTTGCATCGGTGCCGCCAAGAGGGTCGGATAGCGGCCGTGTCATCCGCACCGATCGGCCCTTGCAGTCGCTTCCAAGGGCCGGACGGCCGTGTTTGTCGACGGAGGCGTCCTTGGCGATGGGCGCGCGCTCCAAGAGTTCGGCCACGTCCACCTCGATGTCGCGCCGCTCTTCGGCGCCGACGACGTTCTCGAAAACGTAAAAGCCCTCGCGCCAGTAGGCATCCAGAATTTCGGTGGAGAGCGCACCATCCGGATCATAGGTGATTGGCCCCCTGTTGTGCATGGCGAGCGCCTGCGCGGTACCATACTGCTTGTATCGGGCCATCTTCAATTCGTCGTCACCAAAGTCGATGAGTGCAGCTACGTCATCTAGCGGCAAGTTCACGTCCACCTTGGGCATCTTCGAACTCCTCAACGTCGTAGTCGCTGGAAGTACATCACGATCTGGTGGTTCGGACAATTCTCCATGTTTCATTTGACCTGGATTGACCGGAGGAGAGCGACCACTTACCATCTTCGAAGTGACGCAACGCGCCCTCCCCCGCCTTTCGGAAAGTCATGTTATCATCCTTGTCATTGCGCTGGCGTTCCCTGCCCAGCAACGTACGCGGCTCGCTGTGGATTTTGCTGGGCTCGCTTATCGGCGCGGTGATGGGTGGGTTGATCAAATTTGTGGGCCAGCGGATTCCGGTTTTCGAAATCCTGTTCATCCGCCAGCTGTGCGTGATCGCGATTCTTTCCCCAGCCTTAGTACGCAACTACAACACTGTGTTCAACACTAGCAGGCTTCACCTGCATGTGATGCGCGGAATTTTTGGTGTAATCGCAATGGCGGCGGGGTTCACGGCTTTGGTATACATGCCGCTGGCCGAGGCCACGGCCATCAGCTTCGCCAAAACCTTATTTACGACCGTGCTGGCTATAATTTTTCTCAAGGAAACCGTGGGCATTCGCCGCTGGTCGGTGACCATAGTCGGTTTTATCGGCGTCCTGATCATCATTCGGCCTGGCACCGAGGCGATCAACACCTATGCTTTGTTGGCTCTAATGTCATCCCTGTTTGTCGCCGGCATCATGATCGTTCTCAGAAAATTATCGCAAATCGATCCCGCGCTGACGATCATGGCCTATCAGTCATGCTTCGTAACCGCCATAATGGCGGGTCCGGCGTTGTATTTCTGGGTCACGCCTACTTGGCAGGAGATCGCCGTCATCATGTTAATCGGCGGTCTCATGTCGGTGATGCAGTGGGTTCATATTCAGGGAATGAAGGCGGCCGAAGCGGTGGCCGTCGCGCCAGTCGAATATGCCCGGCTCTTGTTCGCGACTATTATAGGAACTGTAGTATTTTCCGAGGTGCCGACCGTGTGGACCCTGACGGGATCGGCGACCATCATTGGATGCACCTTCTACACTATTCGACGGAATGCAATTCGAAATAAACAGAGTTATCCTGTTCCGTGATTGGCCCTTTCCTTGTCGGGCCAAAACCGGCGGCCTCCCAACTATTCGAGGGGAAACGCCATAGCACGGGCGGGCAATTGAGTATTGTGGGACAGCTAAATTTGTAAAGTCGAAAGTCGCTGTCCAGGTGTTTAGGATTTCTGATCGGGTCGATATTTTAGTAGTTTGTAGTTTTCAATCTAACGCCCGTTTCGCACGCCATTTTATAAATTTCCATGATTCCGCCTTTACAAAGCGCTCGGTCGCCATCCCTTGAGCGTCAATGCGTTGGTCACGACCGAAACACTGCTCATCGCCATGGCTGCGCCAGCGATAACTGGCGTCAGGACGCCCAGCATTGCCAGCGGCAAGGCTACCAAGTTGTAGGCGAAGGCCCAGAACAGATTCTGACGGATCTTCCGAACGGTTGCCTTAGAGATGTCAATAGCATCCGGCACGAGGTGAAGGTCCGGACGCATCAACGTGACGTCGGCGCTGGTTATTGCCACGTCTGTACCCGACCCCATTGCAATACCGACGTCTGCTGTTGCCAAGGCTAACGCATCGTTGATCCCATCGCCTACCATGGCGACCGTGTGCCCGTCCCGTTGCAGGGCGATCACGCGATCGACCTTGCCTTTGGGAAGAACCTCGGCGACGATATCACGAATGCCGACGCGTGCAGCGACGGCGTGAGCGGTGTGGTGATTGTCGCCGGTCAACATGATGGTCGCTACGGAGTTACTCTGCAGTCGGGCGATGGCATCGATTGATGTTTGGCGTGGTTGGTCGGCGACGGCAAACCAGCCTAATAAAGTGTTCGAACTAGTGTCCCCTGCCCATACGACCGTTGCGCCGCGGGCTTCGTGGGCCTGCGCGTTTTTTTCGGTCGCGGAAATATCAATTTTGATCTCTGCCATTAGTGCGCGATTACCTATGATAAGATCGCGTCCGTTGACCGACGCGCGGAATCCCCGCCCAATCAGAGTTTCCCCCGTCTTCGGCAGCAGCAGTTCTAGGCCCCGACTTTTGGCTTCAGCGATGATGGCGACGGCGATAGGATGCTCGCTGCCGGTTTGCGCAGATGCGATCAGTCGGAGGACATCATCGGGATTTCCGTTGAACCCGCCAAGCCCTTGGACGGCCGGTCGGCCTTCCGTGATCGTGCCGGTCTTGTCGAGGACTACGGTCTCGACCAGCGCCATACTCTCCAAGACTTCAGCATTTCTAATCAAAATCCCGTTTTTTGCTGCAGCGCTGGTTCCGACCATGACGGCGGTCGGGGTGGCTAGGCCGAGCGCACATGGACAGGCGATAACCAAGACGCTCACAGCGTTGATCAAGGAATCCTGCCAGTCCGCGCCATAGACTGTCCATCCGATTAAAGTGAGCACGGCTAGGCCCATCACAATTGGCACAAAAACCGCGGCGATCCGGTCGACCATTTGTTGGATCGGCACTTTTGACGCCAGCGCCGCATGAACCTGGGTCACCATAAGCGCGAGGACCGTATTCTCGCCGACCGCGGTGACGCGAATGTGGACATAACCGGCGCCGTTCAGGGATCCACCGGTAACCGGAGCGTCGATACTTTTTGGCACCGGTCGGCTTTCGCCGCTGATCATCGCTTCATTTACAGCGCTTTCACCCTGGACGACGACACCATCCATCGGGATAACTTCGCCGGGACGCACTGCGATGCGGTCCCCCGGTTCCAGCGTGTCTGCCGGTACCGTCAACTCGCCGCCATCGACCAGTAGGTGTGCGGTTTCCGGCTTAAGGCGTATGAGTGCGCGGATGGAATCCGCCATCGCATGCTTGGCCCTTGCCTCCAGAAATTTACCCAGCAGGACCAAGGTCGTCACCAGCGCCGCGGCTTCGAAATAGAGTGGCGGATGTGCTGTAGGCCATGTCATGACGTTGAAAGCGCTGAGCCCATAGGCGGTGCTTGTGCCGAGCAGAACAAGTAGGTCCATGTTACCGCTGCCCGAGAGAAGCGCGCTGACGGCGGGCCGCAAAAACTGAAGGCCAGCGATGATCAATATTGGGGTGGCCAATGCCCACTGGGCGCCAGGCGTGACTAGCATCTGACTAGAGGTGAACATGACACCCATTTCAACTATGAAAGGTAAACTCAGCGTGGCCGAGATGAATAAACGCCAACGAAGGCGCTGATGATCGGAATGGGCATGATCATCTAGATCTGACAGCGGGTTGTTGATCGTCTTTGCGGTGAATCCAGCGTTCTCGACAGCCTGTACCAGGACGGTCTCCGTAAAATCCTGACCCTGTACGGTTACGAACGCGCTATCCATCGCTTGGTTCACATCCGCTCGGATGACACCCTCGACAGCTGTAAGCGCCTTCTCTACCCGTCCTGCGCAACCGGCACAGGTCATGCCGTCGATTGACAGGCTGTGGTGCGATCTCAGTGACGGCACGAATCGAGCGTGAAAATCGGATGGGAGGTTTGTGGAGGGCTCCATGGATAAACCTTATATCAAGTTACGAAATCATATAATGCTTCCAGTGACAGGAAGGTCAAGCGCCGGCCAGTCGTGTTGCTTGACCGGCATTGGTCGACGTACCATTGTGGCCATCCGAGCCACTTGGCGGATTTCTTCTGGTCAGATTTATGGCGATATGACAAAGCACTAACATGTTTCTGCTGATCGATAACTATGACAGTTTTGTCTATAATCTGCGTCATTTCATGGGTGAGGTTGGCGCTAATGTCGTTGTGTGTCGCAACGACGCGTTGACGGCTGATGAGGCCTTGGCCATGAACCCGCGAGGGATCGTGCTGTCGCCGGGCCCGTGCTATCCAAGTGACGCAGGTATCTGTTTGGAATTAGTGGCAAGAGCGTCCGGCCGTGTACCGCTGTTGGGGGTCTGCCTTGGGCACCAGAGCATCGCACAGGGTTTCGGGGCGACCATTGTTCGCGCGCCGGCGCCCATGCACGGGAAGATGAGCCAAATCGAACACACAACCAGGGGTGTCTTCCAAGGCATCCCGTCGCCGTTCGAGGCCACGCGTTACCATTCTCTGACTATCGCTCCGGATACCGTGCCGGATGTTCTGGAGGTGACGGCGCGCAGCGATGATGGCGTCATCCAAGGTGTTCAGCATCGGGAACTTCCCATTCACGGTGTGCAATTTCACCCGGAAAGTATCACCTCGGAACATGGCCATGCGCTTCTCAAGAACTTCATTGATATGACTGCGGAGAGACAAGCGGCATGAGTGACGCATTGAAACCATTTCTAGCCCAGGTGGCGGACGGCACTTTCCTCTCGGTCGCGGATGCCGAGAGCGCCTTCGATGTAATCATGTCCGGTGACGCCGATGCGGCGCAAATCGGCGGCCTGCTGATGGCGTTGCGGTTGCGCGGCGAAACTGTTGATGAAATTACTGGCGCCGCTCGGGCCATGCGCGAAAAGGCGACGATGGTGCGCTCACCTGAAGGTGCCATGGATATCGTCGGCACGGGCGGGGACGGCCTTGGTACCTACAATGTGTCGACGGCTTCGGCCTTGGTGGTTGCCGGTTGCGGCGTACCCATCGCCAAACATGGAAATCGCGCCGTCACATCAAAAACCGGGGCGTCGGATGTTCTGTCGAGCCTGGGGGTCAACTTGGAATGCGACCTGGCGTTGGTAGAGAAATCCATTTCCGAGGCCGGTATCGGCTTTATGCTCGCTCCTCGCCATCACAGCGCCATGCGCCACGTTGTGCCGGTCCGCGCCGCTATGGGTATCCGGACAATTTTCAATATTCTGGGGCCGCTCTCCAATCCGGCCGGTGTAAAACGGCAGTTTTCAGGTGCCTTCGACCGGGCCTTGATCGAGCCGATGGCTAAGGTTCTGGGTAATCTAGACAGCGAGGCGGCCTGGGTTGTCCATGGCGCCGATGGCATGGATGAAATCACCACCACAGACGTGACACATGTGGCCGCTTTGTCGGATGGTGAGGTCCGGACCTTCGATATCACGCCGGAGGACGCAGGATTGCCGCGGGCCAGCCTGGACGACCTAAAGGGCGGTGATGGCGGCCAGAACGCGACAGCCATCGAGGGTTTGGTTGACGGGCGGTCAGGTCCCTACAGGGATATCGTGCTCTTTAATGCAGCGGCTAGCCTTATCGTTGCCGGTAAGGCATCGGACTTAAAGGACGGCGTCGCGCAGGCCGCGCGCAGCATCGATGATGGCGCTGCACGCGCCGCCCTGGACAAGATGGTGGACATCACCAATTCGGGGGCCTCCGGCATCGTCGGCAATACCATCATCACCGGTACCGCCCTCGATGATGTCGACGCATCATGAACGACGTGCTTGCGAAAATCTGTGAAGACAAACGCCGGCATATTGAAGCCCAGCGTCGTGATCATCCACTTTCCGACTTGGAGGCCGCGGCGAAGTCCGCCGAACCGCCGCGCGGTTTTGCCCGTGCCTTGCGGAGAGCGTTGTCGGCAGGACGCTACGGTCTGATCGCCGAAATCAAGAAGGCTTCACCTTCGAAAGGCCTCATCCGTGCTAATTTCGATCCTGCGGTCCTGGCGCGAGCCTATGCGGCTGGCGGTGCGTCGTGTCTATCCGTGTTGACGGATATCCCTTATTTTCAGGGCGATGACAGCGACTTGATTGCGGCGCGGTCGGCCATTGATCTCCCGGTGCTGCGAAAGGATTTCATGCTCAATCCTTATCAGATCATCGAGTCACGTAGCCTCGGCGCGGATTGCATCCTGTTGATTATGGCTGCCTTAGACAACGGACAAGCTGAGGAATTAGCGTTGAGCGCCGCCGATTTGGGTATGGACGTCTTGGTTGAGGTCCACGATGGTGCCGAACTGGAGCGCGCCTTGCGTCTGCCGACGGATCTGATCGGCGTGAACAACCGCAACCTTAAAACCTTAGGTGTCGATATCGCCATGACCGAAGCGCTTGCGGACTTAGTTCCCGATGATCGATTATTAATTAGCGAAAGCGGTCTATATACACCTGCCGACTTGGTGCGAATGGCGGAAGTCGGCGCGCGATGCTTCTTGGTGGGCGAATCCCTGATGCGACAAGACGATGTAGAGGCGGCGACGCGACGCCTGTTGACCGAGGAGCTTGATGCAGCATGAGTGGATTTACCCATCTGGATGATGACGGTAATGCCGTCATGGTCGATGTTTCCGCGAAACCGGAAACCGAGCGAATGGCGACTGCCAGGGGGAGCGTCATCATGGCTCCGGAGACTATGGAGCTGATCATTGATGGCCAGGTAAAAAAAGGCGACGTGCTCTCCGTTGCGCAGCTCGCAGGGATCATGGGGGCAAAACGCACGCCGGACCTGATTCCCTTATGCCATCCTCTGAATCTGTCATCGGTGAATGTTCACCTTTCCTGTGACCCGGACCGCAATGCCGTGGATATCACGGCGCTCTGCAAATTGATGGGTCAGACTGGTGTGGAGATGGAGGCACTCACCGCGGTCAGCGTGGCCGCCTTGACGGTGTATGACATGTGCAAGTCCGTGGATCGTGAAATGCGGATCTCTGACATTCGTCTTGTCCAGAAGTCTGGCGGCAAATCAGGAACATTCGAAGCTCCATGAACACAAAATCTGAGATGCTTAGTGTCACTGAAGCATTGGCGCGCGTGACGGGCGGGTTTGAGTTGATTGCGTCGGAGCATATCAGCTTGTCAGAGGCATTGGGTCGCGTTTTGGCCGAAGATGTTGAGGCGCGTTTGACCCAACCGCCCATGCCCGTGTCGTCCATGGATGGTTACGCGGTGCGTGCGGCCGATATTCAAACTGTTCCAAAAATACTGACGAAAATTGGGGAATCCCAGGCTGGTCGGGGGTTTCATGGGGTCGTGGAGGCTGGCGAATGCACGCGGATCTTCACTGGCGCGCCAATTCCCGATGGTGCGGACGCCGTAGTGATCCAAGAAGAGGCCGGTGTGGACGGAACGCAGATCTCCATTAAAAAGAGCGTCAATAGTGGCGCCGATATCCGCCCCGCTGGGCTGGATTTTCAAACGGGCGATGTGTTGGCGCATACCGGCAAGGTCCTGACCGCGCGGGATGTCGGTCTGGTGGCCTCCATGAACGTCCCTTGGCTGCGCGTCCGTCGACGTCCACGAGTGGCCTTCATCGCGACAGGCGATGAAATCGTCATGCCGGGCGATCCCTTAGGCGCGGACCAAATTATCAGCTCCAACAGCCTTGCATTAGGCGCATTTGTTCGGGTTTTGGGCGGTACGCCGGTGAACCTAGGCATTGCCCGGGACACGGAAGCTTCGCTTCGCGAGACTCTGGCCGGTGCTAAGGGGGCCGATGTCCTGGTCACCATTGGTGGTGCTTCGGTGGGGGATTATGATCTGGTCCGCCGTGTCCTGGGCACCGAGGGATTGGATCTGAACTTCTACAAAGTCGCTATGCGGCCAGGCAAACCGCTGATCTTTGGAACTTGGAACGGGGTCCCGTTGTTGGGGCTTCCGGGAAATCCGGTTTCTGCTGGTGTAACATCCGCGATTTTCCTCCGCGCGGCGATGGAAGTCATGTTGGGCACAGGCGACGGCGCGTTGCGGACGGAAACGGTGCGCTTGGGGCGTGATTTGCCGCAGAATGGTGTCCGCCAGGATTTCATGCGAGCGACCCTTCGCCACGATGCGGATGGGCAATTGTGCGCCACCCCCTTCGAGCGTCAGGACAGCGCCATGATGGCACGTTTTGCGGCCGCCGATTGCTTGTTGATCCGGGCCCCTGAAGCCCCCGAGGCCAAAGCGGGTGATTTGGTCCTTATTACCCGTTTGGAAACGGGTAATTTCGCGTTCTGATCTCCGTCGCCACGATATATGCGAGGCCGTTGGCTCCACCGGACACTCGATGTAATGGAAACCTTGTTTAATATTCGCATATATGCGGGAACTCTATTGACACTGTTCGTGAACTTAAATAGAACATTACGTGAAATTATCCTTTATTTGACGTTATTTTGCCAATTTGTGCTCGCAATTTTGGCCGCGAGAGGAACAGCCCATGCTGACCCGAAAACAGTATCAACTTCTAACCTTCATTCACCAAACACTCTGCAATACGGGAATTTCACCGTCCTATGACGAAATGAAAGAGGCTTTGGGTCTGAAGTCAAAGTCGGGCATCCACCGTTTGATCACAGGATTGGAAGAGCGCGGATCAATTCGCCGTTTGCCGCATCGGGCCCGTGCCCTTGAGATTTTGCGGCTACCGGAAAATATGGACCCTGCCCCAACCTTACCGACAAAACGCCCAAGCGGCTTTACTCCGAATGTGATCCACGGTGATTTCAAAGGGGATTTTGCCGTGTCGGGGGTTATGGCGACAGGTGATTCTGAGGCGTTACAGCTGCCGTTGTATGGCCGTATTGCTGCGGGGACACCCATTGAGGCGTTTCGAGACACTTCGCATACGGTTGATGTCCCCGCCGGAATGCTTGGCGCGGAGTCTGAACATTACGCCTTGGAAGTGGAAGGCGATTCGATGATTGAAGCGGGCATCCACGATGGCGATACGGTGGTAATCGAACGCTCAGATACTGCGAACAATGGCAGTATTGTCGTTGCCCTTGTAGAGAATACGGAAGTCACCTTGAAACGTCTTCGCTGCAAAGGCGCATCGATTGCACTGGAGCCTGCGAATAAGGCTTATGAGACACGGATCTTTGGACCTGATCAGGTCCAAATTCAGGGCCGATTGGTTGGATTGATGCGGAAATATTAGCAGAATTCCCGGCCTGCGGTTGCCGTTTGAGGAGTGAGGGCCGTTCGTCTATGGCATCGACGTCAATTCGAGACAGAATGCTGGTTTCTCCAGCTACATTGTGTGGGTGCCGTTTCGCCAAAAATTGAAGCGGTTCACAGCACTTTTGCCGCAACAAGAATGACTGATGACAAAGAGCGGTAGCATCAGGTCAACTTCAGTTCACGTGAATATGTGGATGCGAGCTACGAAAAACTAATAAACGAAGGCGACGCCGACCGACCCCATGGTCGTTAACTCTGTCAGCATCGGTGTTGAGAGGAGCGTCTCGTGATAGTCAAAATAGCCCTTCTCTAGAGGAATGAGGTAGATTTCCGAAGTTTTCTGCGGCGCCACAGCGACTGCTTGGAGGCAAGACGCAGCCACGTCAATGTCCTCGTTGACAATTTTCAGCACTGAGGACTTGGCGAACAGGCCCGGCGCACGGAACCAACGGGCTTGATCGTCAAGGTTCGTGACTGTGATGATATGGGGCACGCCGACTTTTAAAGAGAGCAGCCCCGATTGGTAGATGTCGTCCTTGATGGTTTCTACTACCGTCACGGCGTTTTCCCATTTCGCCACCTTAGCTGCTCTATCTTGGTTAGCTACGCATGTCCAGTTGTAAGGGGGGGCCGTTTCGACACCGGGTACGATAAAGAATCGTTTACTGTCCCAAGAAATGGAACCGCAGGCCGAAAGAAAGGCGCAAACACCTATCAAACTTGCTTTTGAAAGAAATCTCATGATTTCCTCAATTATGCTGATTGCGAATGTCGTGTTACCCTGTCGAATACTTTAGTCAATGCAGACTGGCTGACAACCGTCTTCTGAAAAGACATTCAACCGTGAATGTCTGATTTCGATGAATTGTAAATAAACCATAGAATAATTTCATGTTTTCAGAGGGTTGATTGAATATCAGTCGATAAAAATTATTTTCATTGCGTTGCTGCAACTGCGAAAATATGGGATAAGACGGCTCCAATCTTGAAATCACTTTGTGGAGCACCCGCGCAATAAAATGAGCGTAGTCACTCGATTCGCCCCCTCCCCCACCGGATTTCTGCATATTGGCGGCGCCCGGACTGCCCTTTTCAATTGGCTCTTTTCGCAACACCACGCTCGTCACGGCGATGGTGGTACCTTTTTTCTCAGAATTGAAGATACGGATCGCAAACGTTCGACCCAAGACGCTGTAGAAGCTATCTACGATGGACTCCGTTGGCTGGGCTTGACATGGGATGGTGATGCGATCTCCCAATTTGGGCGTGTCGACCAGCATCGAGCTGTTGTTGAACGCCTCCTGGCCGATGGCCGGGCTTACCGTTGCTATTGCGCTCCGGAAGAGCTGGCCGCTATGCGCCAGGAGGCACGCGCTGCCGGTCGAAAACGCATGTATGACGGGCGCTGGCGAGATCGAGATCCTGCCGACGCGCCCCCGGGCGTCGCTCCGGCCATCCGCCTCAAGGCACCTGAGGACGGAGAGACGGTCATTGAAGATCTTGTCCAAGGCGAGGTGCGAGTCGGCAACGCCGAATTGGACGACATGATCCTTCTTCGCAGCGACGGCACGCCTACCTATATGCTGGCGGTCGTTGTCGATGATCATGACATGGGTGTTACTCATGTCATTCGCGGAGACGACCATCTCACTAACGCGTTTCGCCAAACCCAAATTTTTCAGGCCCTTAACTGGGATACGCCGGCATTTGCTCATATTCCGCTGATACACGGACCTGACGGTGCAAAGATGTCCAAGCGTCATGGGGCGCTTGGGGTTGATGCCTATCGGGACCAAGGTTTTTTACCGGACTCGGTCTGCAACTATCTACTGCGCCTGGGATGGAGCCATGGCGACGATGAGATCATCTCCAAGGAACAGGCCATAAAATGGTTCAACCTCGACAGCGTCGGAAAATCGCCGGCCCGGTTCGATTTCGATAAGTTGACAGCCTTGAACGGCCATTACCTCCGAGAGTCCGAACCGGAGAAGCTTATGAATTTGATTTTGCCAAGCTTTTTCGACCACCTGGGCCACGACCCGTCGGAAATTGCGGTCCAGCGACTGATTCAAGGACTTCCCAGTCTTCGTGAACGCGCGAAAACATTACCTGAACTTGTTGAAAATTCATTGTTTTACGTGGCTGAACGCCCCATATCACTTGACGATAAGGCACGAAAATTGATTGATTTCGACGGATGTCGTCGACTGGAATCCGTTCGGAACGGGTTCGCGGAGTTGAGTGATTGGACGGTAGATGCCCTGGAAGCTTGGGTTCGCGAATTCAGCGAACGCACGGGCACCAAAATGGGCAAAGTGGCGCAGCCAATTCGGGCCGCAATCACCGGAGCGGCGGTGTCTCCCAGTATTTTCGAAGTCTTGGTTGTGTTGGGGCGCGATGAGTCGCTTGGGCGTATCGGTGACGTGATCGATGGTGGATAATCCGTATGGCTCAATTCTGTGGCGAATTTGCCGCACCCACAGAGCCGGTGAACCAGATCGCCATGTAAGTTTGATACTCTAGAGATGGAGAGGGATAATATGAACGCAAAAGATAATAGAAAAAACGCCACATTCACGCTAACGGACAATCGGTCCGGTGATACATATGATCTGCCCGTTTTAAACGGCTCAGCTGGACCTGACGTCATAGATGTCCGCCGCCTCTATACAGAGACCGATTGTTTCACCTACGATCCCGGCTATACCTCCACTGGCAGCTGCGAATCCAAAATCACCTTCATCGATGGGGAACAGGGTGTATTGCTATATCGCGGTTATCCCATCGATCAATTGGCAGAAAATTCCGACTTTATGGAGGTGTGTTACCTGCTCTTATACGGGGACCTGCCCACGGTCGAGCAGAAAGCCCAGTTCGAGAAAGGTGTGACCTACCACACCATGCTAAATGAGCAGTTAAACTATTTTTTTCGTGGTTTTCGGCGGGACGCTCACCCGATGGCGGTCATGTGCGGAATCGTTGGCGCCCTATCCGCCTTCTATCACGACAGCCTTGACATTTCCGACCCAAAACATCGCATGGTAGCGTCCTACCGGTTGATAGCTAAAATGCCGACCATCGCGGCCATGGCCTACAAATTTTCCATCGGTGCGCCGTTCATGTATCCCCGCAATGATCTTAATTATGCTGAGAACTTCCTCCATATGATGTTCTCCAACCCTTGCGAGGACTATGAGGTCAATCCGATTTTGTCGAAGGCTATGGATCGGATCCTGATCCTGCACGCGGACCATGAGCAGAATGCGTCGACGTCCACGGTTCGCTTGGCCGGTTCCAGTGGCGCCAACCCTTTTGCCTGCATCTCCGCCGGTATCGCCTCGCTCTGGGGACCGGCCCACGGTGGAGCCAACGAGGCGGTGCTGAACATGCTCGAAGAGATCGAGCATCCGAAGAACATCGCCAGGTTTGTGGAAAAGGCTAAGGATAAGGATGATGCTTTCCGGCTGATGGGCTTCGGCCATCGAGTCTACAAGAATTTCGATCCTCGCGCCAAGGTGATGCATCAGACGTGCCACGAAGTCCTAAATGAGTTAGGCATCACAGATGAGCCGCTTCTTGATATAGCTGTGGAACTGGAGCGCCTGGCGCTAGAGGACGACTATTTCATAGAGAAGAAGCTTTATCCAAATGTGGACTTTTATTCCGGTATTATCTTCAAGGCCATGGGCATTCCAACCAGCTTATTCACGGTTCTTTTCGCGGTGGCGCGGACGGTAGGTTGGGTTGCCCAATGGAACGAGATGGTTGAGGACCCGTCCCAGAAAATCGGGCGTCCGCGTCAACTCTACACGGGCGAGTCCATTCGCGAGTTCGTTCCCAAGGATCAGCGCTGATTCTCGTGAAGTCACGCATAAACAAATATGTGGCGTATTCTAAATTTCGTTGTTTTTCGTGGCATTGATGAAGTCAAGAACGGCCTTGGCCGCCCGTTGTCCGGCTGGTTCGTCGTCTCGGCCAAGTTTGGTCAGGGCGGTAAAATAGTCATCTTTTTGGCGTTGACGGCGTTCAGGTGTGGTGAGGAGCTCCATAATGGCTGGCGCGATGAGTTCGGCCTTGCACCGGTCCAGGAGAAATTCGGGAACCGCTTCGCGCTCTAATATCAGGTTGACGAGATTGGCGTAACGGACCTTCACTAGACGCTTTGCGAGCCAGGCCGTCACTGGGTTCATCCGATAGGCGATTACCGATGGAACCATGGCCATCGCCAACTCCAGAGCCACCGTCCCAGAAGCCGCCAGGGCCACATCGCTTGCCGCAAATGCGTCGAACTTATGAGATGGGTCATTCAGCGTGATCACCTCGCAGGGCCACTGGTTGACTGCTTGTGAGACGATTTCCTCGGTTGATGGTGCGGTAACGGTAATCACCCGGAGTGCGTCAATCTTGTCGTGGAGGCGTTTAACGGTTTCGGCGAACACGGGGAGATGGCAGGCGGCTTCGCTTTGGCGGCTACCAGCAAGCACCAAAAGTATTCGTTCATCGTCGCCAATGCCGCGAGCTTGTCGGAACGCTGGACCGTCTCCCTGATCGGCGCGGCATTCGAGGACGGGATGGCCAACATATGTGGTAGCGAGGCCGTGCTTCTCGAAATAGGGCGGTTCAAACGGCAGTAGCGCGAGTAGATGATCAAGAAAGCCCGCAATCTTCTTGGCACGTCCGGATCGCCAGGCCCATACACTGGGCGCGACAAAATGCATGAGCGGGATGCCATGTCCGGCCAGTCGCCCCGCAACTCGAAAATTAAAATCAGGTGAGTCGATTCCAATGACAACGTTGGGCTGTCGCGCCAAGATATCTGCCTTTGTCTGCAGGATACGCCGGCGCAAGGCGGGCAAGCGAGGAAGCACCTCTGCCAAACCCATGACTGTGAGATCCTCCATGGGAAACAGGCTTTTCAGGCCCTCTGCGCTCATGGCCGGTCCCCCAACGCCGGCGAACCGAAGCGGGGCTCTGGTCGCTTGTTTCAGACCAATCATCAAGCGGGCACCCAAGTTGTCGGCGGACGGCTCGCCAGCAATTAAATAGATTAATGGTGAGGCAAAGGCCTCGGCGTATTGTGTCGCATCGAGACCGTAGATAAAAATTCCTGCGTTATTGGCTTTTGTAAGCATCTCTGCCCGGTCAAGGATCAGTGCGTTTCCAGCATCCACGGCAATGCCGTGAAGACCGTAGCGCTTCGCCACATCGACCGTAGCCGGCCCGATCGTTGGCTGATCCGCTCTAAGTTCCTGCTCGGGTTTTAACATCTTGACCAGAATGCCGCGACGTTCTTGGGACACCGTCCAAGTGGGGAGTTCGGCCATCATGGCATCGGTGCCAAGGCGGCCTTCGCGGGCGATAACTTCGCCTTCCGCTACGATGACACCTTGCCCCTTGTCTTGGCGACCGAGTTCGCATGCCGCGGTGGCGCCGACGGCAATATCGGCCAAGTCCGCCTCTGTAGGCTCGACGAGCGTCAGGGTCCCGGACGGGGCAAGGAGTTCCGGGGCGATATCATTGATTTTGACGACGTGAAATCCCTCTACACGCTCTAGATGCGTGATTAATTGACTTAGTAGGCCGTCATCTCCCATTCCGTAGATATTGCCGCGCGCAAGAAATCGGGTGGTCCAGAAATCTGGGCGTAAATCCGCCGCGGCTGGCTTTCTGACCGACCCGGCAAACACCAGTTCCTCGACTTTCTCTTGCTTTAGATACGCCAGAGCTTCTCCCGCAGCGCCAAGGCGGAACCATCGATGTGATCGTCCATGCACCGTTTCGGGATCGGCTTGCCCTTTCAGGGCAACAACGACAAATTCGCGCGTTTCGCGCTCACAATTTTTTATGAGGATTCCGGGCAGCGCTCCGCCGCCGGCGATAATGCCCAGCTTAGGCCGCATCATCCATGATGGGCTGACAAATAGCGCGCGATGAGTCAGCGCGAATGAATTGGAGGATATCCATAACCGCCTCGTTGTTGCCAAAGTCCTCGGCGACGTCTTCTAGGCGTTCCGACATGGTTCCTTCTGCCGCGAAAATCAGCCGGTAGGCTTTGCGCATCTCATGAATGTCGTCACGTGAAAAATTGCGGCGTTTCAATCCAACGATGTTCAGGCCTTGAAGGCGCGCTCGATTGCCAGTAACGGAGCCATAGGGGATCACGTCCTGTTCGACGCCTGACATTCCGCCGATCATAGCATGTTTGCCAACACGGACGAATTGATGGATCGCGGACAAGCCGCCGATGATCCCCCATTCACCAACGTGGACATGTCCGCCCAGTGTGGCGTTGTTCACCAAAATGACGTGATCGGCGACAATGCAATCGTGTGCGATGTGCGCGCCGACCATGAGCAAACAGTTGTTTCCTATCCGCGTCAACATGCCCCCACCCTCGGTTCCAGGGTTCACCGTGACATGTTCACGAATGATATTATTGCAGCCGATCTCCAGGCGCGAGGGCTCCCCATGGTACTTGAGGTCCTGGGGACGATGCCCAATGGATGAGAATGGGAACACGCGAGTGTTCGCGCCAATTCGGGTAAGCCCATCGACCACGACATGGGAGAGGAGCTCGACCCCCTTCTCCAGGACGACACCGTCACCGACAACACAGTAGGGTCCAATGCAGACACCGTCGCTTATTTCCGCCTTCGCGCTTACAATCGCAGTTGAATGAATATCAGTCATTGATCTCTTCCACGATCATGGCCGAATAGGTTGCCTCTGCCATCAGCTTCCCATCAACTCTAGCCTCACCACGGAACTTCCAAACGTTGCCCCTGCTCCGCTGCTTTTCCACATGAAGTTCCAAACGATCTCCCGGCCCAACCGGCCGGCGAAACCGAGCTTGTTCGATTGTCATGAAATAAACGACTCCGCCGGCTTTTTTCCCGGTGCTCTCAATAACCAAAATTGCCGAAGTCTGCGCCATGGCCTCAACGATCAATACGCCCGGCATGATCGGATGGTCGGGGAAGTGGCCCTGAAAAAACGGCTCATTAATGGTAACGTTCTTGATGCCGATTGCGGTGGCTTCGGGGACCACATCTATTACCTTGTCGACTAAAAGGAATGGATAGCGATGCGGTATCATCTGCATGATCTCGCCGATTTCGATCGTTCGGGTCTGATTTGTCGCGGTATTATCCATGCCCAGCTATCTACCCCTGTTCTTGGCTAACCTCTCCACGACGGCAACCTCTTTAAGCCATTCGCGCATTGGTTTCGCGGGTGACCCGCCGACGGTACCACCTGGATCCACATTGCGCATCACACCGCTCTGGGCAGCGACTTTGGAACGACTACCCACTTGGAGGTGTCCCGTCAAACCGGCTTGACCGCCAATCATGACAAAATCTCCGATTTCAGTGCTACCGGAAATGCCCACCTGACTGACGATAATGCAGCCTTTACCAATACGGACGTTGTGTGCGATTTGCACCAAGTTGTCGACCTTGGTGCCCGCGCCGACAATCGTATCTGGGCCAGCGCCGCGATCAATGGTCGTGTTAGCGCCAATTTCCACGTCAGCTTCAATAATAACTCGGCCCAGCTGGGGAACCTTGAGGTGGCCGGCAGGAGATAGAGCAAACCCAAACCCGTCCTGGCCGATATTGACGCCACCGTGGATGATCACGCGATCTCCGATGAGGCAATGTGACAGGCATGTATTTGGTCCAATGCGCGTAGCTTTGCCGATAATAACCCCGGGGCCTACGACGGCGCCGGCGCCGATGTAGGCACCAGCTCCAATCTCCGCATGGGCTTGGATGACAGCGCCGGCCTCAATACGGGCACCGTCGCCAACACTTACCGTAGCGTCGACATGAGCGTTGGCAGAGATTTGGGTGCTTTTTTCAGCCTTCGGCGGATAGAACGCTGCGGCGATCAGTGCGTAGCCTTGGTATGGCGTATCCGTGACCAGGAGCGCCATGCCGGAAGGGGCGCGGTCCACAAAGGCGGCATCAACCACGCAAGCGCCCGCTTCACTCACGCTGAATGCATCGGCATAGCGCTTATTATCAAGAAAACTGACATCCTCCGGCCCGGATTCGGAAAGTGCCTTTACATCCTTGAAAGTTTGATTGGCAGTCCCGCCTCCGGCGATGGTCGCGTTCGCAATTTTTGCCAAATCAGCGAGGGAAATTGGTTTTGCGCGGCGAAAGAACCGCGGATCTGCCATGTTACTTACTTCCGGGTTTGCCGACGGGAACGGTCTTAAGTTCCAAGTTTAACCGCTTCAGGACCTCTTTGGTCATGTCCATGGAGCTATTCGCAAGAATGGTATTCTGGCGTCTGAGAACAAGACTGGCGCCGCGCTTGGTCGCTACTTTGCTCATGATGACATTCATCTTCTTCTCAACAACCAGCATGGCCTCGGTCAACGCGTTATCGAGGTCAAGTTTCCGCTGGCGAACCAATTTCTGAACGCCCACGACTTTTTGTTCGAACAACCGACGTTCGTTTGCAAATGCCTCAGGTCCCAACAACGTTCGTTTCTTCGCCAGCTCCTGATTGGCGACACGGAGGGCGTCTTCTTCCTTCTTGATATCAGCTTGAAAGCCTTGCCGATATTTTTCGATTTGTGCGCGAATATCCTTAATTGCTAGCGAGTTTGTTTTGATGGCATTTAAGTCAAGAACAGCAACTTTTAATGGGACCTCGGCGGTTGCGGGCGCTGTCAAAAACGCGGCGACAGCCAGGCTCCCAAGGGCGAAAAACTTGATTATAAGTTTGCGAAATTTCACGCAATCCTCCTAGAAGCGAGTACCGAAACTAATTTGGAGCACTTCTTTGTTATCATAACTCTCTTTGAGAATGGGGAAACCGGCATCCATCCCAACGGGGCCCAGGGGAGAGCGCCAGGTCATGCCAACGCCCGCAGAGACTCGGAGTGAAGCGTCGTCCTGAACGTCAGAATTTGACGGACTGAGCTGTCCCGAACTACCCATGTCACTAAAGATGCGGCCTTTTACGCCAAAATCTGCCGGAAGGCCAATAGGAAAGGTCAGTTGGAACTTCGTCGAATACATCCACTCAGCGCCCAGTGCATCATCCGATACGGAGTCTCGAGGCCCGAACCCAGAACTTTCGAAACCGCGAACTTCCGAGCCGCCTACGAAATAGCGCTCAAGAAACTGTACGTCTTCGCCAAGCCCGAAGATGTATCCGAATTTGCTTCCGACGGAAAAAATCAAGTCATCGGTTATCGAATGGTGAAGGCCGGCGCGTATCGTATTTCGAAGGTGCCGCACTGACCCTCCGAGGCCTGCAAGGTCTGTTAGGATAGACGCCGTATAACCCTCAGTCGGATCAAGTTTACTATCCAGTGTATCGTACGCCAGTTCGTGCGTGATCTGTGAGGTAAATTCCGTGCCTTCCTGATCCTTTACGAGTGAGGCCGCCCCGTCATCGACATTGGTGACAGATGCCCTATTGATCAGATAGGCCCACCGCTGACGGAGGTCATCCGTAACACGATATCCCGTCCGGAGGCGTAAACCTGTTCGGTTGGTGTCAATGGAACTCAGCTCTTGAAGGTCTTGGCGGACATGAAAAACATCGAAACCGGCCGATAAATCACGATTCAAGAAATAGGGCTCGGTATATGTGAAGTCGATCTCACTACGGGCTGACGCCAGGGAAAAACTCACGCCGACATTCTGGCCTCGGCCAAGAAAATTACGCTCGGTCAGACTAATTTCGCCGATCGGACCAAGTGAGGAAGAGTAGCCGGCGCCCAGGGAGACCGAACCAGTAGACTTTTCCTCAACCTCCACCGTTACAACCGCTTTGTCAGGCACGCTTCCGGGCACTTTGTCGACTGTCACTTTTTCGAAGAAA
>MDTG01112646.1_pt1 | contig 33725 bp, 31 predicted proteins | sample 811421 | NCBI WGS metagenome assembly MDTG01 (sample SAMN05326645, study PRJNA326480) | marine metagenome | isolation source: seawater | place: Pacific Ocean: South East | collected 2011
GTATTATTATATCCATCTATAAAGATTTTTAAACCATTTTTAATGTTATCATTCATAGTTTCCAAGTCTTTCGCCGACAGCCTCCAGGGGCTCCAAACGTCGCGTCGCGCGTCGTGCCGCGTCGTGGTTGGCGCGGGCTTCGGTATGTGATGTGTTGTTTCACCTTCACCATCTAATATAAAACCCGAATTAACCTTTACACCTTCATCATCCACTTCGATACTTGGTACAAAGTCATCTTTTACATTATTAATTTTTTTTTCTAATAGATGATATAAACATGGTTCGTGAAGTATATTAAATGCAAGACCAAAACGATAAGGTAACAAATGATCACATTCCAATTCAGTTTTAATACTCCCATAATTGTTGTAACTAATTCCAGTAGCTATAGAATAAAATCCTCCCAAATCATCAGTCATAATCTTTCCACAATGCTTTTCGTCTCCTAATTCTTTTCTTAAAATATTAACGCGTTTCTCCACTTTTTTTAGATTTGAACGAATCTTGGTGAAGCTACTTTGTGCAAAAACTCTACCATCCAGTCTTGATGAATAAGGTGATGTTTTTAGTGTCCACTCTACACCCTCCTCTTTAAGTTCACCTCGGTTATTCCCTGTTAAACCAGTTACTAAAAAAGTTATAATTTCTTTTACATACATATTCCTTATGCCATTGTTAGTATTGTTAGTATTGTTTGATTCCCAAGGGTATGAATTTATAATATTATTAAGTGATCTTTTATCGCCGTATAACTCTTTAATAATGTGATAAAATAATTTATAGTAGGGAATCGGTTTATTATCTTTAAACCTTTCTTCGTTTTTGATTTTATTACACAAACTTAGTGTAAAGAATTCATCTGGAATTTTTGATGGAGAAGTAGTACTATCTCCACCAATAATGGGATTCGATGGTGCAGTGTCGGCGTCGACCTCCTTCCACGTCGAGTTGCTTGGAGTTATATTGGAGCGCCAGTCTTCAAAGGATTCCGTGTTGAGCAGAGGACCGTACTTCATCCTCTGGAGAAGCGGTAAGCCCTTGTAGTAGTGTATTTCAGTGTCATCTGTATCCATTGGTATATGTTCTTGCATGTCAATGTCGTCTGTATCCATTGGTATAGGTTTTTGTATGTCAATTTGCTCCTCATCATGTTTACAGGAGTAATGATTGCCCAGTTCGCTCAATTGAGAATCAATGTATGTCCGTAAATCAACTTTGTCAAATTCTTGTATTGGTCGATTAGAATCAACACATGACTCACTACATGGCGTTAAATAATTTTTTATTACCCAACATACAAATTTTCCTCCATCTTTTATAGCCTTAGAATCATGTTTTTCTTTATTTTCGGGTTTTATAATATCACTTTGTATAAAATTAGATATATCTAAATTTCCAGTTTCTAATTTATTAGTTAATTCATCATCTTTCATTACTATTCATAAACATTATTTTTGTTTTCCCAGCCCCAGCCGTTGGGGTACTGGATAATATATTAGGAAGTATGAGAAATTCTAATTAGAAAACAAAAATAATTTTTCATGAGGGAAGTAAAACAAGAAAAGGTTTATAGAGGGTCTCCGGGTCTTCTTGCAAATCTTCTGCTAATAGATTGTAATAAAATAAAAGTTTCAATTCTTTGTTCATGAGTTAAAGATGCCCACATTAATCGACATGCTATTGTAGCAAAATAAGGGTTAATTTTTTTATAGCTTCTGATTCGACTAATAACATTCAATCCTTCTGCAAAATCATCATAAAATGATTGTGGTTCAAAGAAATATGAATAACTGTCATTATTATAGTTAGTGTAAGTTATGTTTGTATAAAAATCTTTAACCTGTTCTAAGGTTGAATGAAAACTCTTAATATCTTCCAATAATTCAATATTTTGAGTGCTTCTTGAATATGGTTCAATAAAATTGATAATGACTTCTTTTGGAATAATAATGTCCATCATAAAAAATATTGTTTTAAATTAAATGGGTTCTAACGCACCACTAAATTCTGCTATTGTTAGTTTTACAGTTATATCTTTAATAATATCTATATTTTATGCCGACGAATTACAGGAAAGTAAACGTAAACATATGTTAGCAGGTGCTTTTATTTTCATGGGTGCTGTTATATATGCTTTCATGTTAATACTTGAACTAAAAGTTTAAGCACTCATTGGTGCCGAAATTCTTCCAGAACAATTGTAGCCAAATAATTCAAAGTCTTTAATTGAATAATCTTCCCAATTTTCTTTATTAGCAATTTTTATAATTGGTTGTTGCTGAATTGGATTTGATAATTGTTTCAAAACTGCTTGAGTATGTTCGTAATATACATGAGCATCTCCAATAGAATGTACAACTCCCCCAGGTTGAATACTAGTTCTTTGACTCATAATATGTAATAAAACAGAATAACTAAACATATTAAAAGGAATACCAAGAAACATATCTCCAGATCTTTGATAAAATTGAAGCCAAAGTCTTTTATTATTAGATACATACCATTGAATTAATATATGACATGGAGGAAGTGCCATTTGATGTAGTTGTAAAGGATTCCAAGCAGTCATAATAATTCTTCGTGAATATGGATCAGTTTTTAACATATGTTCGCAAATTTTTAACTGATCATAACCACAATCTTTATAGTTCTCATCACACCCCCTATACTGAGTACCAAAATGTCTCCACTGAAAACCATAAACTGGACCCAAGTCTCCAACTTTATTCAAAAGTAATCCTCTTGAATCAAGAAATTCTCTTGTACTGTTTTTTGTCCATATACTAACATTTTGTTCAGTCAATTTATTATTATTAGTATTTCCAGTAATAAACCATAATAATTCTTTAATACAAGTCTTCCATGCCATTTGTTTTGTTGTTATTAATGGTACTTGACCATTTGAACAATCATATTTAAATTGTAAACCAAATGTAGAATATGTTTTTCCATTGCGACCAGTTCTTAATGGTAAATTTAAAATATCTTTCATAGAATCCAAATAAATTTTTTCGTAAGATTCTTCAAGATTATAAATAGGTGAATATAGTCTACTATAAGTAATATGTTTCATATTCATCTTCTTTACCTCTCCAGAATACATAGTAACTTCAGCAGATTCACTAGAATAACACGAAACTACTTTGAAATTATTTGTTGGCAACTCTAAAAATTTACCACCATTTGGTAAAGCCTCAACAGAATCATCAAATTCTGTAATATACATTTTACTTATTTTATTGAACATTGGATCATTGAAAAGACATTCCAAAATAGAAGCACCCCCAATAAAACAAGGCTCCTCAACAATACCAAAAGCATCTCTAATATTGCTAACAACGACTACATTACTTTTTTTGGGAAATTCGCTTGGTTTTCTTGTAATAACAATATTTAATCTGTCTGGTAAAGGACGCATGTCTTCAGGTAAACTATACCATGTTTTACTACCCATAACAACATTACCAAATGTTTTAGTAAGTCTTGAAAATATACTCAAATCTGTTTTCGATTTATAAGCCAATTGGTCATTAAAACCAATTAAACCATCTTTATTAAGTGAAATAATAATCGACATTATATAAATATATTATCCATCTCCTTACATTTCTTCTCAAATGCTAATTCCAAATCTTCTTCATTATTAAATTTTTCTATACTTTCAGATGGTATTCTATCAATAAGAAATTCGGGTATACCATGCGCTTCTTTATAATCAAAACATCTTGTATTAATATCATTAAACGAACTAAGTTCATCAATAGATATAATTTCTGTTTTTGGTTTACTAAATTTAGTTAATTCATCATTAGATTTTACTATATATGGACTATAAGAAAGATTATCAAATGACAAATCAGCATATTCTGATTTAACAGTATTATAACCAGGACACGAATTCAATAAATAATCATTTTCTTTCTTTTCAATGCTACGATTTTCCCAAGCTTTGTTGAATTTTTTTATATCATCATGTGTTTCAATGTATATATCCATAAAACTTGGCATTTCTTTAGTCATTTTATCAAGATTTGAAAGTTCTTTTTTTTGATATTCTGTTAAATCTTTCGATTCACATATTATTTTGTTCTCATTTTTGGATTCTATATCACATATAATTCTATTATAAGCATTAGTAACATTAATCATTTCTTGTGTTCCAATGTTTCTATCTAAACAAGCATTTCTATCAGGATGAACCAATAATGCCATATTATAATAGGCTTTTGTTGCTTCTTTCTTTGTAATGTTATTTTTATTTAGTCCAAATAATTCATAATCATCTTCCATTATTTTTTTTTAATGATTTTTTTTAATGTTTTTTGTTTATATTTTAATAACAATTTTGTCATAAAAATATATAGTTTTATTTTTGTAAAAATAATCAAGAATTCATTAAAATATTTAGCCTATCCATGCTATTTCCTAATAAATGATAGTCTCTTATTATATTTGAAAAGTCAATTTTATTACGACTAAGAAGTTTTTTTAATACTTTTTTCTCATCAGAATTTAGTGAACCAGTCTTGTTCATATCAATATATATTGATGATACATCATTAATATAGCTTTTATTTGGTGTTCTTATTTGTGATGATCTTACTTGTGATGATCTTACTTGTGATGAACTTACTTGTGGTGAACTTACTTGTGATGAACTTACTTGTGGTGAAGAAGTTGTTTGAATAGGTTTAGCTTTAGGTAAAGGCAATGTTTGAATAGGTTTAGCTTTAGATAATTGGATACTTTTTGGATTCCATATATCATAAATTATAATTTCAGAATCTTTTCTATTTCCTTTTATTATTGGCCATTTCTTGTTTTTTGATTTCATATCTTTTAGACAAGTTATTTTAGGCATTAATGGTTTATAAATAGATCGGTGATTAATCCAACAATGATAGTATATTATTTCATCTTTTTCTAATAATATTTGATTTCTTTGTTGATGATGGCCGCTTGTATTAAAAAATATTCCTTCAAATACCCAATTTTTTAATATAAATGTGTCTAAAATAACTTTTGTATATTTATCTTCACCAATATATAATGCTATATCAAGTATATTGTTTTCTATTTTATCTCCAAGATTTTTGTTAGTTAATATATTACTTTGAATTGTTACTACTTGTTTTGGAAATTGTAATAAAAAATCTTCAATATTCATATATGGTCTTTTGGGTATATAGATGAATTCATCAGTATCAATTAAAGCAATTTTACCACATTTATTTTTGAAAGCATTAACTCCTATGTTAAATGTTACCTTTTGAATACTATTCCAATGAATATTTTTTATTGGTTTATAATCAAAATCTAAAATAAATACTCTTTCATTATTATTATTATATGTTCTATAAACACTTTCTTTATCAAATTCATCAAGATTATTGTCGTTATTAAATATAACAATTCCAGAAAATCCTAAATTAAGATTATAATCAATCCATTCATATAATCTATTTGAATCATCAAAACATTTACACATAGTAACTATAATAGCTGAGTTAGCTTTTAGAAATAAATTACATTCTTCAAATGGAAAGTATAAATTAATATTTCTAAAAACAGAATTTGGTTTATTTACAAAAATAATATGTTCTATATACTCAATTCTTCCATCTAATTCTAAATAAAAATCAAAACTTTTTTTTTGAATTTCATTAGAACGAGTATATTTAAATTTTATACCTGAACCCATCATCACTGAACGAAAAGCCTTATTATATTGTCCCCAAAGTAAAGTCTTGTTATTTATTTTATCATATACACACGCTTTATTAAATAATAAGATTGTCATCTTAAATATAAGAAATATTTTGTTAAAACTATTTTTCTCATGATTTGAAATTATATTTGACATCTTTAAGAAGACTTGATTCTTTAAAATGGTTACGATGTATTGTTCTTCCATTAAGCCAAATGTGAAAATAAAATATTTTATCTATTCCTAATATTAACTGATTAGGTTGTTGATGATGACTTGTATTAGTGAAAAATAATCCATTTTGTTGTTGTTGTTTTTTTAACATAATATTATCTATGATTACTTTTGTCCATTTTTTTGTTGGATCCGTATATAATGGTATATCAAGTACATTATTGTTTATTTTATTATTAACACCTTTATTGGTTAATAAATGACTTCTAATTGCTATAGTTTGTTTTGGAAATTGTAATAAAAATTTTTCAATATTTATATATGGATCTTTTGGTATATAAATAAATTCATCAGCATCAATTAAAGCAATTTTACTGCATTTATTTATTAAAGCATTAACTCCGATATTAAATGCAACCTTTTGAATACTATTCCAATGAATACAATGAATAGGTTTATAATCAAAATCTAAAATAAATATTTTTTGTTTGTGATTATTGTATTTATTATAAACACTTTGTTTGTCAAATTTATCAGGATTGTTGTCGTTATTAAATATAATAATTGCAGAAAATCCTAAATTAAGATTGTATTCTATCCATTCGTATAATCTATTTGAATAATCAAAACATTTGCACATTGTAACTATAATTGCAGAATCAGAGTTAAAACAAAAAGAACATACATCAAATGGAAAAATTAAGTTAATATTTTCAAAGATAATGTTTTCTTGTTCCTTGTTTTCATATTCAAAAATAATTTTATTTATAAACTCAATTCTTCCATCTAATTCTAAATAAAAATCAAAATCTTGGCGATTGTTGGATTTACGATTATTGTAAGCTTTACCACGAAAATGTTTACCCTTTCTAATGCAATGTATTATGTCATAGTTTATATCTTGACTTAATATTATATTTTGGAAATTAGTATTATATTGTCCAAAAATTATAGTCTTATTTTTCTCTTTGTTATATATACAGGCTTTATTAAATAAAATTATCTTGTTCATCTTGTTTATATTCAAATATAAGTACAAAACTTAAAAATTAAAAAAAAATGTTAAGATACAAAACTACCATATTCTTTTATTGAATCCATATTAAAAGTAAAATTTCTATCTTTTTGATTGTTTTCATTTACACAATTTAAAGAAACATAAGAAACTGGTGAAATCTTGTTATTTCTGAATTTTAGCATTAAATTAAGAGATTTAACAGAATATTCATCAAAACACAACATATTATCAATAATTATATTACCTGTTCTATAAACATTATTTGGTAAGCTAATAAGTTTTGAAGTTGTCTTATTTTGTATATTGGAATCCTCAAAAAGAAATAAATCTATATAAAAAAATTTATTTTCTTCTCTAACAACAAATTGAATATTAGTCTTATTATCATTCAATTTAAAGATCCATTTTGTGTTTAAATACGCCATTAAAAGTTTTAAAGATAAATATAGAATATGGCTTTATCTACTAATGAAGCAAAATCAAATATGATGGGTTACAAAAAATTACACGATGATCCTTATGTAGAAACTATTGATAATTTTATTAGTAATGAAGACTGTTTGCATTTTATCAATTTAGCAAATGGTAGATTAAAACAAGCGCTCGTATCTCATGGTAGAAAGGGAGAAGTTTCAAGCGGAAGAACTGGAAAAAATTGCTGGATAGGTCATAATCATGATGCAGTAACTACAAGAATATCCAAACAAATTGCAGATCATGTTAATTTACCTATTGTAAATGCAGAAGCATTTCAAGTTATTTATTATGATATTAGTCAAGAATATCGTAATCATTGTGACGGATGGCCACACAATCTTTCCGAAAAATCAAGAAGATGTATGAGAATGGGAGGACAAAGAATGAAAACAGCTTTATGTTATTTAAATTCAGTAGAAAAAGGTGGAGCAACAAGATTTACAAAACTAAATATTGATGTAGAACCAAAAGCCGGTCGTTTACTTGTATTTCATAATACTTATAAAGGTACTAATAAACGTCATCCATTATCTGAACATGCGGGTTGTCCTGTAATATCTGGTGAAAAATGGGCATTTAATTTATGGTTTCGAGAAGATGATTTCAAAAAAGTTGTTTATGATCCCCCAAGAAGTACATTTGCATCTGTTTCATATAAAGCATTAAATGAAGATGGTAATGCTGTGGAAATTACTGATTTAAGCAACACCAAAATAGGAACTTCTTACAATATTTCAATAAAGAGTTATGAAAATGTAATTGCACATTCTGATTTACTAAGACTAGAAGAAGATATGAAATTTGAAAATGATTCAACAAAAGCAACATCATGGATTCCAACATCAAATCATATAAAATTTATAAATAGAATTTCTCAAATTACTGGAGAATCAACAAACAATTTTGAAACAATGTGTGCAGTTCAATATCCAGGAGGATATGTACATTCACCGCATTTTGATGCATTTGATGAAAAAAGAGAAAACTCCAAGGTTGTTACTGAAAAAATGGGACAACGTGTCAAAACTATAAGTGGATTTTTATATAAAGGTTTAAATTATAATTTTACAAATAATCGTTTAAATTATACACCAGAAGCGGGGTCTTTATTAGTATATGAAAATGTAAAACCAGGTACTACAAATCGTGAAAAGAATGCTTTGAAAAAAATTACAAATTTAACAAATGATCCTTTGGTAGTTTTCCATATATTTGTAAGACAACGTTCAAGGAATTGTGATTATATTCCACCACAATTAAAAGTAAAACCCCCTTTGCCACCAACTACACAATGTAATGGACATATTTTAGGTAATGGGACAGAAGATTATGTACCTCAAAATAATTCTGGTTTAAAAGTAGAAAACTATTATAATGGTACTTATGGAAATACTTTACTAAGTACATATGAAAGATTTCATAATAAGACTGTATCAAAAATGGGATACAAATCATTGAGTTTTTGTAATATTAGAACCGGATGGGATGACGTTACAAATACTGTTATGGCACTTAAAAATATGAGGAATGAATATACTGGGGTTGTTAATTCAGAAAAGTTAAAAAATACTTATAAGTTTGATGAGTTTACACCAGTTATTATAGAAAATGCCATAATTCCACAAGCAATAGATCTTATATCAAAATACTATAATAATGGTATAGAGAAAAATCAATTTCCTTTTGGTGATAGACAATCAAAACGTTTCAAAACTCGTAACGATCCAGTTGCAAGAATTCTTCAATATGAATTGCTCCCTTTGATTGAAAGATTAACTGGTGAAAATTTAAGACCAACATACACATATTTAAGTTGTTATGTTCAAGGATCTGATCTTCCACAACATACTGACAATCCTGATTGTTGGCGCACAGTATCATATTTGATAGACAAACCAGAAGGTTCAAAATGGCCTATTTATTTTGATACTTTAAAACAGAAAAAGAAACATTCTGGAAGATCTTTTGGACCACAAGTTCCAAAAGATAGATGTATTTCATGTGATTGTGAAAAAGGAGGTTTTATGTGTTTTGATGGAACAGATCATTTACATTTTAGAGAAGCATTACCAGATAAATACTACTATTTATTATTACTTCATTATAAGACAATATCCAACAAAGATGTAAAAAATTAATTAAAAATAATTGAATATTTATTTTTAAAGAAAAATGTTTGAATCATCAAAAACAAGCTTTAAAAATTGTAATTGTTGGACTTGTGTACAAAAATCATTTAATATTACTCAAGAAAATACAAAAGATATTTTTGACTATCATAAATGGTTTATATCTCATAACTTATATAATCAACAAAAATCTGATAAAGATATAAAAAGACTTACTGAAAATATTAGTAAATTAAAACCAAATTGGAATAATAATTTTATACAAAAATATATAATTAGTCGATATCCAGACTATTATTTTTATAACAAAAAACTAAAAGAAAATTATCAAAATTTAACTATTGTTTCAAGAGAAAGATTTCGTATCAAACTTATTTCAGAAAAGCATCTCTGTGAATATGTTATTAAATATATTCAATTGTTCATATAATAATTTTTCATTATTATTTCCTTTTTCAAGAAAGAGATATTTATTATTATTTTTGATTAAAGCATCTTCATATCTTGACATTAAATGGCTCTTTACAAGATTCAGACATAACTTTTCCGAATATATATTCAATTGAATATGAGCATTATTTGTACCAAATCCTAAATAATGAACAAAATCATCATTAAAATTTATAGAAATTATATTTAGATTTCTTAAACTATCAATATTTTTATAAAAATTTGAATCACCTATTTTGGGAGATCCAAATGAGACTACAGTAAATTTAATTTTTGGAAACTTTTTTGCTAAATAATGTGCTATAAGAATTCCTTTAGCTGCTCCACTTGAATGTCCAGTTATTAATACATTTTTTATGTTATTTTTATCAATACATTTTTTTATATATTCAAATTCAGGTAAATCAATAATATTTAACAAATTATTTAAGTATCCTCTATGAACACTTCCAGTTGATATATGTGGATGTTCAACCAAAAAACAATTAAGATTAACCTTCCAATCTTCAAAATTACAAGTACCTCTAATTGTTAAAATTAGATCTTTCTTATCTTCATATGCACATATTCCGATATTATCATCAAATTTTGTTATTAATTTGGAATTTAACTTATTGAATTCTTTATTATATGCTTGAGCCGAGTATTTTGCTGTTTTCTTTATAGTAGGATTCAATTTTAATGCATATATTAATGAAAAACTGGAAAATAAGATTTTTAACAGGTTCATATTTACTTGATTATTTTAACATTTTTTATTTTAGAGAAAAAATTAAAAAATCTCATTAGAAAATTAACACAATATGTTTTATACTTTTTTTGTGGTTTATTTATTAAAGAGTTGAGACGTTTTAGTAATGTCAATGAATCCAATCTATTTTCTGGATTTTCACATAACATATTTTCTTTTATAATATCTTTTACATTTGATGGACAAATTTTCCATTTCATTTCAGTTTTTGGTATATAACGTGTTTTTTCAAACATTTCATAAAGAAGTATACCACACGAATATATATCAACTTTGTAATTATACTTATAATTGTGTAAAAATGTTTCAGGCGCTCTATAACGTAATGTACCAACATCATTAGTCAATTCATTATCTGTTTCTGAACTATTTCTACATTTTTCAAGACTACTAAATGAATTTTTTCTTTCTAAATTGTATAGTTTTGATATTCCAAAATCAGTTATTTTTGCCCTTTTTGATTGCGTTAACAATATGTTTGTTGGTTTTATATCACGATGAATTAAAGATTGGGGCCTTCTATTATGAAAATAAGCTAATCCTTGTAATATATCTTTCATTATTGGAATTTTTTCGTTTTTTTTTAAAGAACAAATATTTTCAAGAAGATTTTTATTTGGAATATATTCCATTATAATTATAAAAGGTTCCTCAACATATCCAAGATACTGAACTATATTAGGATGATGTAATTTACTCATTATATCAGTTTCTCTTAAAATAAATTCTTTTTGATATGTGTCACAAATATCTTCATTAATTACTTTAGCTACTACTAAAGTTTCTCTCCATTTTGCTAAGTATACTTTTGCAAAACTACCTTCTCCTAATATTTTATCCTTAAAAATAAATATTTCCCATGGAGCTATTTCCCAGCCATAAAATTTTTTATTTTTTAATTCAATGTATTGTTCTGGAATATATTCAGATTTATCTAATTCATTAGAATTTATACTATTATTTTTACTTAAATCAGAACATACATACATAATATATTAGAAACTTATTATAGTTATGTAATTATGTTATAGTCTTCAGCGAATTGCCAGGCGACCCATTGATGAGCCAGGATCTGCTTCGACCATATAAAAGTGCTTTTTGCCGAGTGTATCGAAGCGATAGGCAACACTGCGAGTTTTTCCCTTAACGTGATCTCTGTTTCCTTTTATAAAAACTAATTCATTACGTGTCCACAATTTTCCCTCGAGCTCCGGGTACATTATGTCATGATAACATTCAACTTTTTTCAAAGTTTGCCATAATTTATTCTGTTTTTGGTTTATTTGATTTTTTTCATTTTCATCAAGAAATAATGTTTTTTTTTTCCTTGGTGTTTTCGTAATTATTGGATTCCATATATCATAAATTATTTTTTCATAAATTATTTTGTCACTAAATGTAAAATCAATACCGTCATAATTCTTAAATAATGAACCTATATTCCAGTTTTTTTCAATTATTAATCTAGACATAAGAATTTCTTTCCATATTATTGTTTCCGCAATAGTTTTAGTATATTGAGTATTACTAAATATATTTTTTTCTATTAAGTATTCCAATGTTTCTTTGTTAATACAAAATATATATGATTGAACATGCGCATAACCTAGTTTGTTATATTTGACTTTTAATATCTTGCTTTTACGTTCAATTGTTTTTAAGTCAATTTTGTATTTTGTGTTAACATTAAATAGGTTTTGAGTTGGAGATATCTTGTCATTATGTAATATATATTGGTTTCCACGACCAATATTCCAAAAAAGTGAGCAATTTTCAAGACCATTCATAGTATTTATTGTAGTGCCAAATAGTTTTACGTTATTCTTTAATCCATTTATATATTTATCAGTCCACTTACCTTTGTAATTAGAATCTAAGTATGGACCTTTTACAGAAGAATTTACAAATATAAAATTATCATAGTCTTTATATAAATCATTTGTTAACAAACCATCACTCCATCCACCGAAATCACAACCCTTATTTTCCCTAAAAATAATTTTGACATAATTTGGAAAATTAAATTTTATAGAAGTGCTATTACATATCAAGAGAAAATCAACATTTTCATCTTTAAATATTGCATTTTTAATAAAATATTCAACTCTATCATTATATATGTGAAAAACATATAATACAAGTAATTTTGACATATAATATGTTATTTTATAAAAAAATGTTTTAATTGCATCAAATATAATAAGAATTTTTTGTTTTGTTAAATATACCAATGTATTCTTATATAATTAAACCAAGTGATGTAAATAACGGAGGCAATAATGGAGGCAATAACGGAGGGGGGTGTGGAAATTGAGGTTAGGATATACATAATGGAAATGCTATAATATTGAACTATGACGGTATACTTTATAAGACTATAATTTGTACTCGATTCAATTATTAAATGCTTTCCTATTTCATAATTATTTATATTCCCTGTGTCAATCATGGCTCTTATAAAATTTTATAATTAAAAACAATATAAGACCAAAATGATTCAATTATATTAATCCTATTAAGGATTCAAATTTGGCTTAGTGGTCTAGTGGTATGATTCCTGCTTTGGGTGCAGGAGGTCCAGGGTTCGATTCCCTGCTGAGCCCATTTATTAGTTTTTTGGAGTAATCTGTATTTCAATACTTTTCAAATATACGTAAATTAAAAAAGTGTTTTGGCTGTATATATTTCTTTCTGTTAAATGAATAGACCAAACCAAGGAGCGACTTCTGAAACTTTTCATATAAATTGTGTTACTGACTACTCCGAACTGAAGAGCATCATCAATAGTTTTGAAAGAACCGGTAATTTGTGGAACAATATTGATAGCTGGCTCAAAGAATATACAGGAATAGATAGAATATTTTTTAAATTTATAAAACATTTTGATAATTACCACGTTTATAAAAGAGAAAAGCATATTGCTTCAATATTAAATCGCTTTAGTTGGTTTCCAACATTGCTATATAATTATGATAAAAAAAAACTACTAATTTACAAATATTGTGGAATACCTTTAACTAAGAATAATTGCCCAAAAGATGTTATAGAACAAATTAATAAAATACTGAATGATTTAGATAGTGTTAACATTCAACATAATGATATAAAAAATGGAGAACTGCTAGTTGATAAAAATGGAAAAATATACTTATGTGACTTTGGTTGGGGTTCAATTAATAAACAATTAGACTGTGGTATTGGTATATGGGGACATAATAAACCAAAACCTTGTGGTCAATTGAGCGATAAAAATGTGATTAAAAGATTGGGGATAGATAAATATATATAATATGATTATATGGATATTTATAGAGATCCAAAAAGAAAGATAGGGTCCCAATCTGAAACACCTAAGATTGAGATTAAAGGAAATGAAGTGTTTGTTTCAGGGTACCAAAATTTTAAGATTAATATTATTACTAAAAAAATCACATTTAAAGGAATATATGTCGATAAATTTAGTTATATAAATAGTCTTTTTGATAAGTTAAATAAAGAAGGTTGTAATACTATTGTTGATATAGGTTGTAATTCAGGATTATCTAGTTTTATTGCATATAACAATAATTTCAAAAATATTGTTAGTCTGGATCATGATTCAGAATATATTAGTACTTTGGCATCAATAAAAAAATATACCTCTATAACGAATATTCATGAATCTGTATATAATTTTGGTGATATTATTAGTGAAAAATATGATGTAGTCTTTTGTGGGGCGATAATACATTGGATATTTTCTTTGACAGCTGATTTTAGAAATTTTGATAGTATTGTTCGTTATTTGATTTCTTTTACAAAAAAATATATAGTTATTGAATGGGTAGATAATGCGGATCCAGCTATAAAGTCTCTAAATCATATAAAAAAACGACAAAAGAAAGATGATGAACAATACAATACTAACAATTTTGAAAAAGCTATAAAAAAATATATGGAAATTATTTCAAAAAAACCAATAAATGGTACAAAAACGAGAGTTATATATGTTTTACGTAGTTTGTCTTAAAAATAGATAAGGAGTATGCTTATATTAATTTTAATTTTTCTTATATTCGGAGTCTTTTTTGCACATAATTTTGAACCTTTCAAGGGCTTTACCAGATTTCTGAAGCGGAGGGTCACCAAGATGGGCTCTTATATATCTAGGAACTTTATAAATATTATTTTGTATATTTATGGTTTTTATTTTTTTAACAATAAAATACATTCCAAATAATCTTTCATAAAAATTAGTATCCACTCCTTTTATAGGGGGATTTGTTAAGGTTTCAAATAAATCATGTAAATCTGATTTTGTAATAATAAACATATTATGACGAGCAATATTAAAGTTTGAATCAATAATATTCTGAATATGCCCCATATCTAAATTAATATTTTTCATTAATCTGTCATAACTGTCTCCTGTTTTAATACTTTTATGAAGACGAAATCCAGAAAATTGACCAAATGTATATGTACAATTATTCTTAATTAATTTTAGGTCTATTTGTTTTTTTATTATTGTTGTATCTTGTAAACAAAAATAAATATCAAAATTGGGAAAATTTTTTAAAGCATATTTATATGCACCATATTCAAAATTTTCATTTTTTGTGTATATAATTTCAACAAGTGGAAACCTATTTTTAATTATATCATATGTTGATAGAATATTGCTACCATTATCTATGCAGATTATTTTATAATCATATTTAGTTGTTATTTGTAAATCATATAAACTTTGAATAGATTCTAGTAAACATAAATGTGGATTATAACAACTATATGTTATTATGACTTTTTGTTTCCTTATTTTTGTTAATTCTTGTTGTTTGATATTCAGCCTTTTGATTAAATTTTTATCATAATTTCTTTCATTATTTTCTCTTGTATATTTATCTAAATTTACAATTAATTCAATATCATTCTCTAAATTTGTATTCATAGATAATATTTCAGTAATATAATTTGGATGCAAAGAAAGTGTACCTGAAATCATATAATATGGATGTGCAAAAAAGACCCCATATAAATTTTTTTGATAATCTATTTTTGATAAGATATGTTTATCAAAATAAACAATTATTGGAGTTATTCTTTTTATATACATTGTTTTTTTGTCTTTGTATAAATATGAAATAAGTTGCTCTGATTTTAAATTTCCTGCTCCTCTTCCTAATCCTCCAATACAACTATCAATCATAGTACAACCATGATATATTGCAGTTTTTGTTTTTTCTAAAGCATCTTCATTATTATTGTGACAATGTAATCCAAAATGAATATTTGAGTTATATTTATTGAATTCATAATAAAATTTATGTAATTGAATTGGTATATTTTGAGTATTAAATCCACCGTAAGTATCAGCTAAATATAATGCCCTTATTTTTACATTATGAAATTCGGAAGCTATTATTTTTATTTCATCATCATTAATAATATCTCCACATCCAAGATTCATAGTGACTTCATAACCATAATCTATTAATTGTTGACAAAAAGTTTTAGCTTTTCTTATATCTAATTTACTATAATAACTTTTTGATTTTCCATTTTCTTGAGTATTCCTAGCTAATAATACTCTTACCAAAGTAACATTTGATTTGTCTTTTTTAATAAAATCATCTATAGTTAATGTACCAATCTTAGCCATAACTGCTATTTTACAACCATTGTATTTTTTGAAAATATTATTTACATGTTTTTCCTTTGAATAACACCATTTTCCTTTATTTTTTAACAATTTTTTGTTACTTCTAAATCCAATCTCAAAATATTCATAATCTGCTTCACTAACAGCTTTATAACAATCTAAAACTTCTTCATCTGAAAATTCCCAATTATTTCGATATCCACCATCTCTAATAGTACAATCAAGTAATTTTATTTTATCTGTTCTTTTTTCTAAAATCATTTTACAAAGATTTTCATTTAATATATTATTTTTGTATAAGAGTTCTGCCTTAATGAAATCAGAGTTTGTATCAATATCTATACTTGATATATCATCCAAATCAAAAAATATAGGATTTTTTCCATAAATACATTTATATTTTATAATATCTTTTCTAGTAGCAATACAAATACCAAAGGTGATTTCTGATAAAGGGATTAGTTCTTGACTATTTGGAGTTTTTTTAGAATTGAAATTAATACCATTTTTTGTTATTGAATTACAAAAAAATCTTTGTTGTTTATTGACAGTAACCATATTTTTTAATTTACTTTCAAAAAATGTTTCTACAAATCTTTGAATAGTTTGTATATCAATTAATGGAGACACTGCATTTATCATCATAAAATTATCATATACTCCAACATTTTTAGCTATATGTGTCCAATATTCATAATTTGGACATTCGGAACTAGCATAATATACATCTCGTTTATGAACTTTAACATTTAATTTTAGTGCTTGTTCTATCATTTTATCACAATCGGTAATAACAATAATTTCATCTATTCCTTTAACTTTCTTCAATGTTTCTATTTTTAATTTTAATAAATTAGTATCTTCAAAGTTTCTTATATTTTTATTCTTACAACGTGTGCTACCTTTTCTAACAGGTATTATTGCACTTATTTTTTCATCATCATTTTTGACATTACTCATTTATATTACAAATACTGGTTATTTTGATAATCCGGATTTTTTACATAATATCATAATCTATTTCGATTAAAATCTGTTTGTGTTAATCTATATCCCCAATGTTGTAATGTTTGTCTTATAACAGGTGATATAGATTCATCATTAAATTTTGCTTTTTTATCTTTTATTTTGTTTATAAGAGAGTTTCTAAATCTTCCTTTAGGTCCAGCTAAATTTAACCAACGCTTTATTTGTCGTTTATCATCCTCTGTTCTTCTACCATTATAAAATCTACAATACCATTGTACCCAACCATAAGGATCTTGCTTATGAATCCAACCTTTTGATTCCCAATCTTCTAAAGAAGAACCGCACTTTACAGAATATTTATTATACTTCTTGTAGTTTTTTTCAGGATTTATTAGTAAATGTTCTGGCACATCTTTCAAAAATTTGAATTCTTTGTGTTGATTACTCAAGTAGTGGTGCAAAACATCTGAATAAACATTTCTCCAATAACCACCTTGGTCAATAAAACTACCTAATAAAAAAATTTGCTTTGGAGTCAGATTTGGAGTAAATTCGGGATAATCCTTAAACTTTGGCATATTACTTATTTATTTTTATTAAATCCATATTTTATACAAAAATGATAAGTATATTATTTATAATTATTAACAATAATGAACTATTTGTCTCATATTTCAAGACATTTTAGGTATTTTAATAAGTATTCCTATAAAAAAAGATTTATCAATGTAGCATCATCTTTTGCTTCAGTTGACAATTTGTTTGTAAAAGACAGAATACAAAAAAATGGCAAACACGACTCTTCCGAAAATAGAGGATTTACATATTTAATAATGGCTAATAACAAGTTTATATATGCTTCTGCGTTACGTATAACTGCATTAAAATTTATATCTACAATGTCTGCTTCAAAAGATGTATTGGCTTTAGCAAGTGCCGAATTTGATATTAGCAATATAGAAGAAGGACAAACTATTACTGTAAAATGGCGCGGAAAACCAGTATTTATTAGGCATAGAACCCAACAAGAAATATTATGTTCTGAATCAGTATTGTTAGAAGAACTTAGAGATCCACAAAGTGATTCACAAAGAGTTGACAATCCAAAATGGTTAGTTGTTATGGGAATATGTACTCATTTAGGTTGTGTTCCTATTGCAAATTCAGGAGACTATGATGGCTGGTTTTGTCCATGTCATGGAAGTCATTATGATGTTTCAGGACGTATACGCAAAGGCCCAGCTCCTTTAAATTTGGAGATTCCCCCTTATAAATTTAATGGAATAAACAATCTATTAATTGGTTAATCATATAAAGACTAATTAATTTTAATAAATTATTAATATGTTTTTAGATGAAGAATTAATAGAAGATGTGATTAATATTGTATTTGCAACAACACTTTTTTTTGGTATTAGATTTGTAATTGGTTATGTGGTAAAATAATAAAAATAATAAAAATGATAAAGATTTTCAAATTATATGGTAAATAGAATTAGTAAATGTAAGACGGTTATAAGTGTTTCCTTATTTGTATAATGGAGTTTTTGAATTTACCAAAGGACTTAGAAATCAAAATATATGAATATAATCCTGAACATAGAGAATTATTTTCAAAATGTTTTCATAAAATTCGTCTAAATGGTGTTAAATCAAGATTAAATTATTTAATAAGAAACGTATATTCCGAGGGAACATGGCCAAGTTTCACAGATATGTTAGCGGAATTTGTAAATGACCAAGATTATATGGTTAAAATTTTGAAAACTTGTCAATGTTGTGTACGCCATATTCAAAACAGACCAAAAAGTCTTGAAGATCCAAGTTGGTGGGTAGTTGCCAGTCAAGAACCACATAATACAAACAAATGTGAACTATATGGATGTGCTTGTACTTGTAGACAATGTTCAAGACAATTGGTAATTTCAAGTTGGAAGAGAGACCCCCTCATAGACCACAATGATGGTTACCTTATTGTGTCTGACTACGAATACTGGGAGCCTGAGACGAGTGTTACTGCTGAAGGTTGGTTATTATAAAATAGTATATAAGGACAAAATAATATAAATAAAGTGAAGAAGCGGTATATTCTAGTTCCTCAAATAAATATATATAAACATTCACTAGAATATAAAAAACTCTTCCAAAACTCCATTATAAAATACCTCTCTTGCCCCCTAAATTTGACCCGACGCGGTCATAAGAGAAGCGGTTATAATGGATACTTCATATTATTAAAATTATACAATTATAAACTTATGGAAGAGAAGAAGCGGAAATTCTTGATTTCATCAAAATGCTTATATATTTAAAATATCAGAATTTAATAGTCTCTTCTCGACTATATCTTTTTTTATGTTTTATACATAAAAATGAAAGGTTTTAAGCAATATAAATATTAATCACTATATTAAATCAAGATGAGTTCTCCTGATAGTCACAAAAACTTTATGGGAGGTGAATGCTATGAATTATTCAACCCAATTCAAGCTCTCCGACTGCCTTTGTGTTCACAATTTTTAGGAGAACCGTCCTACTATATGCCTTTTGGTAAAGGGGATACTAAAAAAGAAAAAAGAAATGAAAAAAGAAACGAAAAAACAAAACAAGTATTAAGTCAACTAGGAAATCATGTTATGTTTCCGAAATACTGTTTAATGTCTAGACAAGAAGCTTTCTTTAAAGCGGCTAATCTTGCTCTTGACTATGATTTTGAGGCGACTTTGGCAGAAGCAGATAAAACAAGAAATGAATTCTTTATGCGTAAAACTCCCGCGCAACTTTTAGCTATTGCCGCTTCTCATCCTGGGCGAATAGAGTTCAACAAAAAGAATCCAAAAGCTTTTCGCAATGTTGTAAAGAAGTGTTGTGTTTTACCTGGAGATATGAAATCTATTTTAGATGCATGGAAATCACTCCATGGAAGTAAGAGTAAGTTTCCTAGTTTTATGAAAAGAGCATTTGTGGATAGGTTAAGTGAACTTACATCATATCATGCGGGTAAATATTCACGCAATATCATCGACATGACTCGTATAAGTCATCCAAAAAAGAATGTGGTTGAAAAAACAAAGGTTTTGAATCCTTTGATGAAAAATGGGAAATTGGTATTAGATGAATCAGCAATTACTTGGGAAAAACATAGGTCTCAAGGAAAATCATGGGTTGAAACATTTGATGCCATGAATGGTCGTATACCACATATGGCTGCCCTTCGAAATATGCGTGGGTTTGCTCAAAGCAATCCTGGTATTGAGTATATGAAAAAATACTGTTCTATGCTGTTATCTGGTGTAAAGAATGGTAAGCAATTTCCATATCGTTATATTTCAGCTTATGAAGAATGTAAGAATGCTTCAAAAGTTGAAAATACTAATACAGCAGAACCTATAGCTAATAAAGTTATAAATAAGAAGAAGGGTTATACTCCAAAGGAAAAGCCTCCTATTAAGCCAATTTATTTTGAAATGATGGAAAAGTGTTTACAAGAATGTTTAGAAAAGTCGATTGAAAATTTTCCTTCTTTACAAGGAAATGTTATTGCCCTCAGTGACAACAGTGGATCCGCACATGGCGCATTTACTTCACAATATGGTAGACGCACAGTAGCCGACATTGGAAATTTATCTGCTTTAGTAACTGCATTATCATGTACTGGAAAAGGCGTTGTAGGTGTATTTGGAGATAGATTACACGAGTATACTGTAGACAAGAGTCGTTCATTTCTTGAGCAATATGAGGAGATTAGTAAAATAGGTAAAACAGTTGGTGGTTCTACAGAGAACGGTATTTGGTTATTCTTTAAAAGAGCATTCAATAATCCTACAAACTATAGTTACAATCATTTCTTCTGTTATTCTGACATGCAAGCTGGTCATGGTGAACTGTATGGTTTAGACCCTGAAATGCAAGAAGAATATGAAATGGAGGGGGAAAAATACGAAGCACAAAGATACATCGATGTAATGTCCTTAATAACGAACTATCGTAGAAAATTAAATCCGAAAGTAAATGTTTTCATGGTTCAAACTGCTGGATATAACGATGCTATTATTCCTCAGACAACGTATCGAGGTGCTATTATGGCTGGCTGGACAGGAAACGAGGTAGTTTATGCAGACAAATTAGTGAAGCTATGGGATGAAGTAGAGGAACCCCCAAAACGCCAAGACAATTCAAGTGAGAAGGGTGTTTGGGGGAGATAGACACATAAAGTAATTGGCGTTCTTTGGTTTTTTTTGTAAAAAATTATTAATCACTATTTATATTGTTTGTATCAAAATATGGTTTCATTGTAAAAGTCCCTATAAAATGTGGTTCTGTTGTCCATCCAATACAAACATCTCCCTTAATATTTCTTGGTTCTGATTCTTTACGTTGAAATTCAAAATTATACCAATGACCCGTTTTATTTCTATTTGGAGATTCATATATGAGTCCGATATATAAACGATCTTGTTCTAAATTAACTTTTTTACTTATTGTAGGGATCTTACCGAAACGTCTTACCCATAACCATATTTTGTTACCTTGTCCATGAATACCAGATGTAATATCAATTGAATCACTATATATATTCCAATTTCCAGCAAGTTTATAATCAACTTTCCCAAAATAATTTATAGTTTCCCAAGTAAGATTTTTGTGTAGAATTATATTATAATTTGAAAATCCGGAATCACTTTCAAAAGTTAATTGCCAGTTACCAAACATTTTATTGGTTCTAAATATTGATTTTTTATTACTTGTATCCAGATTTTTGATTATAGGATTAAATGATTTCAAAAGCTGAGTCATTTTGAATGTTCCCACATAAAATGGTTCAATTTCTCCAAATGTAAATGTACCAAATATTGTTCCATTTTCGGGCAAATAAATTCCACTATAAGACTCTATTGAATTGTAACCATATTCACATCTTGACATAAACAATTCATCATTAATACAATACCAAATCCCTCTGAATTCAGATCTGTATGCACTAATAGGGCTTGAAAATTTACCATTAGATTCAAGATTAACAAAAAAAGAGTCAAATATAATACTATTTCTGTTTGGAGATGACCATTTATTACCACTCCAGGATATTTGGTTAGGACTTTTAAACTCTTTATAAGATTCAGTTGATTCTATTTGAATTTTCCACAACCCACTAAGCTGATAATCTCCAGATAAATCTCCTAAATCATTAAAAGATTTTATTATTTGTCTATTTATAAATTTTTTTTGGAAACCTTCAACAATCAATATGTAAAATAATAATTTGAACATTGTCTATTATAATATAATAGTAATATGATACTATTAATAGGTTTTCCAAAATCGGGAACATTATCATTTTATCATCTTTTTAAGAAATTAGGATACAAAACAATACATTGGTGTAAAGGCGGTGGACTTGGTAATAATCATCTATTTATAGGGAGAACTATTCAAAAAAATAAGCAAAAAGGATTACCATTATTAAATAGCCTTACAAAACCAGATGCTATAACACAAATGGATGTATGTATTTCCAAAACTAAATGTTATTGGCCACAATTAGTTGATTATAAACAATTATATTATGAAAATATGGATGCAATTTTTATTCTTAACAAAAGAGACCCTCATAAAATTTTAGCTTCTTTTAAGAGAAAAGGTCTACATAATAGATTATATAAATTTAATCCCGAGTTAATTGAAGATAAAACAGATGAAGGTTTTATAAATTTTGTTAAAAAACATTACAAAGATGTAGAAGATTTTTTTGAAACACACAAAAATGCTAAATTTATTAGTTATGATATTGAAAATGATGATATTCAAAAATTAAGTAAGTATATTAATATAAAAAATATAGATAAATTTCCCATATATAATGTTAGTAAAAACAAATGAGTTATAAGATATAAATAAATTTAATATAGGGAATATGGAAAATGAAAATGGTGAATCAAATTCTAATGAGCTATTTTGTTTATATGTATCTTCAAGAGGAATAGCTTATAGTTGTGATATATATCCAAAAAAAATTGTATCAGATACTACCAATTTTCCAGCGGCAACATATAAAAATATAAAAGATAATGATATCGTATATGTAGTTTCGAGTGTATTAAATAAATTTGTAAACAATATTTTACCAAATATTGAAAATAATAATATCAAAATTATTCTTGTAACTGGTTCATCTATTACAAGTGTTCCAACTGAATTGTCAGAAAAACATAAAATAGATTATATAGAAAAAATAGCTAATAATAGTTGTATTAAGCATTGGTTTTGTCAAAATTATGATTTAAAAGATAATAATCTGCATGAAAAAATTAGTGCAATACCATTAGGTATAGATTATCATACAGTACAAACTGGAAAATGCTTATGGGATTGGGGACCTGTAAAAACAGCATTACAACAAGAAGAAGAATTAATGAATATAGCAAAAGAATCAAATAATTTTGATATTAGAACTAATAAGACTTTTTCTTTTTTTCACTTTAAAATGTTTAAAAGACATAATAATGATAGACATTTTGCTGTAAAAGCTTTGAAAAATAAACCCTTTAATTATACTTTAAAAAAAAGATGTCCCAGAAATGAGACTTGGAAAAATATAACAAATTACAAATTCATTGTTTCACCTCATGGTAATGGTTTAGATTGTCATAGAACATACGAGGCTATGTTTTTAGGATCTATACCAATTGTGAAAACATCTCCATTAGATGTTATTTATAAAGATATGCCAATTATTATTTTGAAAGATTGGAACGAAATCAATATTGATAAAATAGTTGAACAATCAAAACAGACTATATTAAAGTCAAAAGAAAAATTTTATCTAAAATATTGGACAAATTTAATTCGTAGTAAATTATGATTTATCTAATCATTTGTAAATTCTACTCCTCTACCTTTATTCATTAAAAAATAATTAAATACTGAAATCTTAATTTTACATCCATTTTGTCTTGTTGCTGAAACATTATAAAATATGTGTTCACAACAACATTCTTCTTTACACCCCTTTTTGTTATCAAGAATTCGTGAACCATCGTGTTCATAAATTTCACATCCATGTTTTTCACGAAACATTTTGAATGTGCTTTCACGCTCTTCATTTGTTATAAGTTTCTGAACATTTGAATAAAATCCATCATATCTAATATTTTTGAACTTATTTGTTTTATGAATTGCAAATGCTTGAAATGCCGACAAACATTCAATACTATTTTTTCCGTTTATTCTTGCATTTCTCAATTTTGTATTAACATGTTTTTTCATTAAAGATACAGCCTTTCTGGAATAAGGTCCAAATCCCCAACATTGATGACGATAATTATCTATTAATAAAGCCCAAACATCGTAATATTTATCTCTTTTAAATGATATACAATCCCAATCATCATTATCAAAATTACGAAAATATTTGTCTAATAGATCAACATCCCATTTGTAAATATTAACATCATCACAATCAATCATGATATGATAATCTACATTTTTGAGTTCATTATAAACAACATCAATACACGCATTTCTTGCAGTAGCTATTCTAGCTGTTCTTAATACATTCTTATTTTCTATATTTTTAACATAAATATTCTTTGGATCTGTTTTCATATATTCTAAAAGTAATTCACCAGAATTATCTCTACAATGATCATATGCAAACACACATGAAATTTTATATTTAGGATTTGCTTTTAATAAACCAATATTTTTGAATATTGAAGAAAGATATTTACCACAATTTCTAACTGGACAGCAAAATGCAATATGGAAATCATAGTTTTTATCACCCATATTGTCGAATATAAATTATTTTTTTCTAAATAACTTAGTTTTTCTTTTTGTTTTTTTAATTTTAAACGTCTAACCTTTTTGGTTTTTTTATTTCCTCCCCTTTTATCTGAGTCTTTATCTTTACTTATTCTTGGTAATTTTGGTCCATTTTTAAGCTTAGGTGGTGAATTTGGTGGAGCAGATATTTGTGATGGTGGTGTTGACGGTGCTGGTTGTCCTACAAATGATGGAGGTCCATGAAATGCTGGAGTTGGAGGTGTAGGAGGTTCTTGTTCTGTAACGGGTGTTGACGGTGGTGTTCTTGGTGGACTACGACCTTGTTTTGCATTAGGACTTATTTTTCTTTTCATAATGTTAGTTAACAAAAAAAATTTAACGATCCAAAAACCAACCATATATATTTGAATCGGTTAAACATATAAAATCAATATTTTCAGGTTTAACATAAAAATAACTAATTGATTTGTCCCATATATTTGTATTTTTGGGTTTATTTATGGTTGGTATACTAATATAATCATCACCAAGAATCTTAGTTATTGAATATAAAGATTGAATAACATAAGATTTATTTCCCCAAAACCATTTTATATTCGATACTTTGTGATTATTAGAGTCAATAATAGATTGGACAGCTATAATAATTGCTTTATTATCTATTTTTAATTGAAAAAAATGAATATTTGTACTTTCCAGATATTTCAAATATGTTTTTCTTTGACTAAGTGGTACATTTAACCATGGATGGTTTGGATAATTATCGAAAGAAATTTGATTGAAGTTGATTTTTTTCAGATTTGGACATATATGATTAATATTTGGCTTTTGTTTTGTCCAATAAATTTGATATACTTTATTTTCTGGAATAGATAATTCAAAATTAGTAGAAAACATACCAAATCCTCCTTGAGAACTAAGTTTGTTCACACTTTCGGATATAATTTGATTAGCAATACCATAATTTCTATGTTCATATAAAACTTCAAGATGATTTCCAATATATAATGTGTTACTAATATTTGGAATTTTCCAAGGAATTAAAGCTAATTTTCCAACACATTTTTCAACATATTCTTGTTTAATCCTTTTAGCAATACAAATATATGAATCAGGCGGTAATTCTTCTTGAAAATCAAATACTTTTGGAAATATTTGTTTTGTATTTGCGTTTGCTGGTTGAATTGAATATATGTACTTTGTTGTACCGATTTTGTTTATAATTTTATTTTTAAAATGTCCTTCAAGATATCCCAATTTTTTTGGATATGCTAATAAATAATAAATACCAAATAATGTTAAAATATATAAGATAACCATTAAATAATTTCACATATAAAAACATAAAAGTGCGACATACTGGACTTAGAATTTTGTATTTTAAGTTTATGATTGTAAACGGCAAGTATCTTGTATACGAATTATTTTCGGGTGTAGGATTTTGTAATCAGTTATTTTCGCTTGAAACTGCAATATATCTTGCAAATGTTACAAACAGAAGATTAATATTAATTGTGCGTCATGCATTATGTCACATAGGAAGTGCTAATTGGAATTATGGAAAAATTCTTGAATTTTTTGACGATGATTATAGACAATATTTACCACAAGGTATAGAAGTATTTTATGGTTCTGAAGCAAATAATAAGATGAATATAATAAAAAAACAAGGCTCAATAAGAACATTGAACTTAGGAAATTTTTCCGGAATAGTTTTTTGTGATAAAGATTTGAGGAAAGATTGTGACGCTACATATTTGTCTTATAGAAAATTACATGAATTAGACCCTTTAGAATTTAAAGAAAAATATATTCAAATAACAAGATCTAATGCAAGTAGGTGTTTTTATAATTTTTACACAAATCCCAAAAATTTTATGATTATGTCAAAAATTTGCTCCTCTTTAACTAATTTTGCAGGATTTGTTAAAGATACTTTTGAATCAGTAGAACTCCCAAAAAAATATATAGCTGTTCATTTTAGATTTGGTGATTTAAAGCATACTCCTGAAAAAATAGAGAATTTTTTTAGTGGAAAATATGATAATTTTATGGCAAAATTAAATAGATTTAATCCAGATAGAAGGATTCCAATTTATATTATGGCAGATAGAAAGGATACTGCTTTTTTTAAGAGATTACAAAATGAGAAATTCAATTTTGTATTTACAGATGATATTTCCAAAAAATATTTGTGTCATATGAATAAACCAGAAGTATTTCATTTTCTAATAGAAAAATATATATGCGAACAAAGTGATGTTTTTATAGGATCAGAAGGAAGTACTGTTTCTAATCAAATTCAATATGAAAGACATCTTGCAGGCAAAGCTTGTAATTATTACGTAAATTCAGATATATCATATGAAAAAGGTAAAAATTCTTGGAATGTAAATAATATAAGTGGAATTGGAGTAGGATGGAAGGTATATTTTAAAGATAATGTACACGATATTCTTGAAAATACGAATATGATAACTTTAACAAACGATGGTTACATGCATTATACTAAAAATTTATTAGAATCAATGAAAAGACTTGGAATTGAAACCTTGCTACACATATATTGTATTGGTAGTAGTTCTTATAATTTATTCCGATCTGAGTTTCCAAAAAATAAAGTGTATCAAATTGACGCTGAAGAAAAATTACATTCTTTTATAGAATATAAAGCACCCCAAAATGATGATGTTCAAGGTAAAAAAGATTGGGCAAACTTAACTTCTTATAAATATGCGGCAATACACAAAGAGTTAAAAAATGGTAATGATATTGTTTTTGTAGATGGTGATATTGTATTTGAAAAAAATCCAATGTCTAAAATAAAATATCTTTTGAAAGAAAATTCTGATACTGAATTATTTATACAAAATGATTCACCAAAGGCAAATGAAAGATGTTGTATGTGTACTGGCTTCTTTTGGATGAAATCAAATAGAAACACAATTAGTATTACAGATTTTAAGACAATACGTAAAAATATAGATTCATTTACAAATGACCAACAATATTTAAGAAGATTTACACCAACTATAAAACACAAATTTTTTAGCCAAGATGAATTTCCAAATGGTAAGTATTTCCGAGATTTAAAACCAACTAACCCATATATTATTCATTTCAATTATGATGTATCAAATCAAAAGATTCAACGAATGAGAACCTATAACAAATGGTATTTGAAGGAATTTAGTCCAGAACAATTGAAAATAGAAAAATCTTCTACTAATATTGCTGCGGCACCTCATAATCATATAATTGATCCAATCAAACCAAATGAACCAGTTTCTCTACAACAAAGTATTAAGAATAATGGTAAATTAGATCCTTTATATAGAACAACAGTATCAAAATGCTCTTGGATTGATTTATATTATGGTATATTTTCAAAAATTATTAACGAAAATAACTTTAAAACTGCTGTAGAAGTCGGTGTAGGATATGGTACCCAAGCAAGAGAGATTTTAGACAATACAAAAATTGAACATTTGTATTTGGTTGATCCTTTTATAAAGTATAACGATTATTTTTCAATAGATGTTGAAAAGTTAGGTGGTTTTAATACTCTTATCAAGAATATGCATATTTTATTAGAAAATGATCCAAACAGATATAGTGTAATTCAAAGAGAAAGTATTAGTGTAACAGAAAAAGAAATACCAAATAATAGCATTGATATAGTATTTTTAGATGCCGATCATAGTTATGAGGCAATGGTTAAAGATTTACCATTTTGGTATGCAAAACTTAGAACTAATGGAATATTACTTGGTAATGATTATTCAAGACGTAGTTCTGGTACTCAAAGAGCAGTTGACGAATTTACTAGAAATAACGATTTGAAATTAGATTTTGTTAGAAAAGGTAATTATCCAATTTACAAAATTATAAAATCATGATTAATATCTTTTTCCACCATGAGAAGTATCTCTATATGTTAAAGGTTCTCTTATAAAAACAATATTTGAATATTTTATAAGTCTTTTCCAATAATTCCAATCTTCTGCAAATTTTAGTATAGAAAAATTACCAGCTTTATTTACTAAATCTTTTTTTATAACCATAGATGAACATATACAGCAATTGTGAAATCTGACTTCATTTTCTTTCCATATATTTATATTTTTCTCAAACATTTTATTCAACATTCCTAATCTTTTACCCCTATTAAATTTTCTATTCAATCCATACCAATTAATACCTTTATAATGACAAGCCAAATATGATTTAGAAGGATTATATATGCCTTTACCATTATATGCTTCAGTACAACACATAGAGCAATTATTTTCTTGCATTGCTAATATTTGTTTTTCAATTTTTGTTGGTAAAAAATAATCATCATCGTCAAGAAAAGCTATATAATCACCAGTCGCTAACATCATACCTATATTTCTTGCATTTCCTCCTCCAGCAACTTTACCAAATATTTGTCTTGAATTTATAGGTAAATTAATTATATAAAAATCATGACAATTAATTCTCTCTTTTTTAAAATCAAAATCATATAATTCATTAAGTTCTTTATGTTTTGAAATTCCAGAATATATTTGTCTTGTATTTATAGGTAAATTTATATGTTTTATATTAGTCATATTAACACCAAATTCCTCTTTTATATAAAAATCTATCTCAGAATATTCTTTTTGAGTTGAACAATCATTTATTACAATAATTTCTATATTTTTATATGTTTGATTTTTAACAGACTTTATAGCATTTAATAAATTTTTAAACCGATTATAGGTTGGAATTATAACACTTACCTTATTCATCTAATTATTGACATATATTTATAAAAAAAAGAGTTCAAATTTAAAAAAAGAGTTCAAATTTATAACAAATTATCTAATAAAATTGCTTTTTTCTTTTTTGCTGTTAAAAATTCGGATTCATCCATTTTTTTTTCAAAATATCTTTTCTGATAAATTAACTCAGAAAAACTTGAACCGTTTGTACCATAAAAGTGATTTGATTCTATACACATATGTACATCTATTATCGCATCTAACATTGAGGTTTGTCTTGATTTAATAACATGATTGAACTGTATAACCTTTATTCTATTTTTGAAAATTTCATATAATACTTTTTTAGTTCGAATACAATCAGTTGCGATATAAACATTTAAACTTTCTGGAAAAGAGTTAATAAAATCAATATATACCTGATTTTGTTCTTGTTTATTTTTCTTATGATCAGTTCTTCTTACATGAATTGCTATATAATCACCTAATTGTTTTTTTGCATTATCTATTATAGATTGAGTTTTTTCATTTAAAGTTAAATGTTTGTATAAATTTGTATATTTGCCACAATATTCTTTTTTGTTACCACATCCAAATTCGCCTCCACTTGTAAACATTGTAAATTTTCCTATTTCTTTTTGTCTTTTAGATCCTCTTTTTACAAGCTCTATTTCTTTGTAAAATTGTTGTTCATCTTTTTTCCATAACATATACGTTGTATTTGGTATTGGTAAATAATATTCAAACAAAATTCCCGGACAAGTACGTTTACATTCTTCCCAAACAACTAAAAAATCTTGATTTCTATGTAATGATAATAAATAAAATGAGAAAATAGCTCTTAATCTATTACACATACCTGATTGAGGATGTATTGCAACAAAATTTTTATTATTTGGCCCTGCCATATTGTTTTAATTAAAAATTTTATGTCAATATTGTCGAACGTTTTATGTTTTGTTTTAATTATGAAGGTTGGAGTATTAAGAAGTATGGCTTCACCAAACAGGGTTGGAAGTTGTTTATGGAAATTTATATGTATATTAATAAGAGGTCATAATAGAAAAATTTTATTAAGAGAATCACATTGTAAATTTAGAAATACTTTGTTTTGTAAAGCATTCTTTAATTACATAAAACAATACAACATGTTAAGACAAAATGGTAAAAAAGAAAAAGATCAAGTTATTGAATTGATTACACATGGTCAACTGGAATTATGTACATTACCACTAATAACTTGTCAAGAAATACAAAGTGATATATATTCGTATTTTAGAAAAAACATATATGATAAAATAACTCCATTTTTAGATAGAGAAATTTCATTGAAAAAGTATATAATACCAAATAACTGGAAAAAAAGAATATGTATTCATTTAAGATTAGATGATTGTGCTAAAGGTCAACATTCTGTTGATTATGATGGTAGAACATCGCATAATTATTTCATTCAAAAATTAGAAGGAAATGAATTATTGAAAGTTAATGAAAACGTAGGACCTGGTCATATTGGACCAAATAGACCAAGCACTTTTGATATACAAGATTATAGACAATTTTTTGCAAATCAAAAAGCTCGTGTTATTGGGCGTGGAATTTCATGTTATCAATCACCAATACCTTTCAATAGAATGAATACTTTAATAGAAAAATTAAAGAAAGAATATCCACAACACGAAATAATAATAATAGCCAGTCCAAAACATGCTAAAGAAAATAATGAAGATATTAAGCATAAATACAAAATAATAAGAAGTCCCGATCCGGATATTGATTTATTACATCTTGTTTTTTGTGATGTATTAGTATGTTCAAGAAGTACATATGCAATGGTAGCTGCTTTTTTTCATAAAGGTACTAAAGTAATAATGCCTCAATGGGGATATACAGGAGGTGCCGGATTGGGTTCTAAATATGATAAATCTGGATTTGAATTATATTATTAAAAAAATTTCTTAAAAATATTAGTTAAAATGGACGATCCTGCAAAAATGCATGATAACGACTATGTCTTTCCCTCTCATATTATGAAATTTCTTCATGTGCCAAAATCGGGAGGAACAACATTTAGAGAAACATCAAAACGGTTTAATTTACCAATTCAATGTGAAAAATTACATCAACCAATAAGCAAACATTGCCCAACTTCTGATTTTAAATATATTATTATACTTAGAAATCCTATAAATAGAGTAACTTCATATTATAATATGGTTTTACAAGCTCCTCATCCAAAATATTGCTATAAAAGATATATTGGTTCTTTAGATATTTTCATGAATAATTGTTGGGAAGTTAATAATCAAGTAACAGTATATTTAGCAGGTATTTATAAAGGATATACCAAAGAAATTGTTGAAATAACTGATGAAATTTTTCAAATTGCCAAAAAAAATCTTGAATCTATGTACAAAATTATTATATTTGAAAATTTGGAAAATGAAATTATGGATTTTTTTAACAATGAATTTAACGTAAATTGTAAAAATAATCATATTAGAAACTTTAGAGCTTCAAAATATGAACAATTAAGTAGTGAAGAAATTGAATTAGTTAAAAAACACAACAAATATGATATAATGCTTTATGAATATGCTATTTCTCTTTCTAAATAGCTTTATATACTGAGTTTTTATAATCATTAAATTCATTTTGTTGGTTAAATTTATAACACCATTTTTGAGTTTTATCAAGAATATTATCTATTTGTTCTTTTCTATATTTAGTCAAAAATAATGGACTAAAATCAAACTCCTCTTCCATTATAAAATTATATTGCTGTTCCAGATATTCAGATGTTAATTCGCTATAATCAGTTGTCCACAAAACCGGCAAACTTCCAACTTTTTGCCTCATATCTTCATTTTCTTCAACTATTGGTATTCCTTTTGAATATATTGTTTCCCATAATCTATGAGTATCAATTCCATTCCCTTCTGGAGATACAACAAACTTAAACCTTCCTATATTTTTATAAAAATTGTCTGGACTACCCCTAATTGTTTGAATAAATTTTTTTGTTACTAAATTATTTGCTATTGTTCGCCGATTTATTTTTGCATTAGACCTTCTATATCTATCTGTACATATAGACATAGATGATAAACATAATTGACTATTCATTTGAGGGTGATTTAAAAAATCTTTCTTTTCATTCGAAGTTAAAAAGTGATAACATACACCAATCGGTTCATCTACAAATGAATCACTTCCATTCTTAACAGACGCATTAATTATAATATCATGCAATTCTATAGGAATTGATAACCAATCTTTGAACTTACATATCATTCTTTAGTTATGTTTTTTAGATTTCACTTTAAGTAACTATTATATATAGAATTTTGTAAAAAAATTCTACTATCTTATTGTAAAAAAAATGAATTCATTTCTGATATAAGTAAACATATACAGCAAAACTTAAAGAGCTACTATAAAAAATGCATCCTATTCAACTATGTTCAGCATATGTATTCGATTCTGAATTAGGACACGATGTGACGAATCTTATAAGACAATTTATTATGAATCCATTTACTGAAATTAAATTGAAAGGCACTATTTCTCGCGTCAAAATGCTTGCAAATTTCCATAAACAACAACTTGGACTTGGTTGGTGGGAAACAGAAGGCACATCTTGGACTCATTTACATAATATTATGTGGAAATATAACATTGCAGACAGAGATTACATGATTAAACAACTAAATAAGTGTACTTGTTCTTATTGTTCAAAACATAAAGAACCCCATGACATTGATCGGATCGAATGCTTTTCTTGGGAAAAGGCTTCTGGAATAAGATTGGCAGAAAATGGAGATATGTATGATTCATTAAATGATGACAGAAAATTACCAAACACATATTCTA
>MDTG01024804.1_pt1 | contig 33722 bp, 30 predicted proteins | sample 811421 | NCBI WGS metagenome assembly MDTG01 (sample SAMN05326645, study PRJNA326480) | marine metagenome | isolation source: seawater | place: Pacific Ocean: South East | collected 2011
AAATATAGATTTGTTGAGGAGAGCTGGATTTGTTGACTATATGACTGTATTTAAACACGTTTGTTTTGAAGGTTTTTTAGCAATAAAGTAAATGAATTCATATTCTAATTTAAAAGAAAAATATATAAAAATTATAAGAAATTGCGAATTGTGTGAATCTTCTAATAGCAAAGTTTTCCAAAAGTTGGGTCGTAGTGAAGAACCAGGTGTATATGGGAATGTTAGAATTACAATATGTCTTGATTGTGGATTTAAAATGCTAAATCCGAGATTTGAAGACGACTTTTACATTGAGTATTATAACAAGATGTACAGAGAAATAGCTTTTGGTGATATAAAACCTTCAACTTCATACATTAATGAACAAAAGAGAAGAGGAAAAGGAGTTCTAAATTTTGTAACTTCAAATGATATTAAAGTTGGGAAAATGCTGGATCATGGTTGTGCGTCAGGATGTACAATGATTCCATGGATAAATGAAGGTTGGCAATGTCATGGTATTGATCCTCATAGACCTAGTGTTCAGCTCGGTAATGAGTTAGGGCTCAAAATTAAAATTGCTTCAGGCGAAAAACTACCTTTCAAAGATAATAGTTTTGATCTGGTTCTTTCTCTTGGCTCACTTGAACACAGTTATGATTTTGAAGCGTCAATGATTGAAATTCGGAGAGTTTTAAAAAACAATGGTTATCTAATGATTAGATGGAGAAGTGATAAAATATTTGGCTCACCTTTGGAATATTATAACCATAATCATTACAGGTTCTTCACACCAAACACTTGGAAGATTGCTATTAAGAAATTTGGATTTACAATTATAAATTATACTGACGAAAAACTTGAAGGATGGGAGAGTTATAGTTATTTGCTAGTAAAGAAAGTTGAAACAGTTCCTAATTTAAAAGATATTAAAAAATTTATTAATAATAAAAAAATAAATAACGCTAATGAAGAATTAAAAAAAATTAAAGAAATAAGGGATTGTTATTATAAAAGATCAAAATCTTTTATCGATATCTACAAGGTAAGTGATGGTAACTACAACAAAATTTTAGAATCTATCGAAATAAAAAAGCTATCTTGGAATTTTTTAGGAGGAGACTTAAATCAAGTTTTACAAAGATCTTTTCTAGAAGCAAAGAAATACACATTATTGTATCAAGAAAATAAAATTAACTAATGTGTGGAATTTTTGCAGTTTTTGATATTAATGGTAATTTGAGCCAAAAAGATCTTTATCATGCCCAGAGTTCTTTAAAATTACTAGAACATCGTGGTCCTGATGATAAAGGTTTTTTTTTCAATAATAATATCTTTCTTGGCCACCACAGACTTTCAATTATTGATACTAGTAAAAATGGTCATCAACCAATGCAGTCCAGCAACGGACGATTTACATTGATTTTTAATGGTCAAATTTATAATTGGAAAGAGATTAAAATGGAACTCGAAAAAGATGGATATGTATTTAAGTCTAATTGCGATACGGAAAGTATTTTAATTGGATTCATGAAATATAGGCTAAAAATATTTGAAAAGTTAATTGGAATGTGGACAGTTTTAATCTGGGATGAGAAAGAAAAAAAATTAATAGTTAGTAGGGATAGACTTGGTATTAAACCACTATACATTTTTAAGATTGGCACCAAGATAATTTTTTCATCTGAAATAAAATCAATTGTTCACTTTCTTCCGAACAAAGTTGACGTCAATGATTTTGTTCTAAGAAGATATATTTATCGAGGCTGGTTAGATGACATACCAGAAACTTTATATAAAAACATTTATAATTTTCCACAAAGTAGTTATGCAGTGTACAATTGTATAACTAAGGAACAAAAATTAGAAAAATTTTGGAAATATCCAACTCCACGTAATATCACTAAAGATGTATCTAGTTGGAGAGAACTGTTCATAAAAATTGTAGAGCAACATATTCAATCAGATGCTCCGCTCGCAACCACACTCAGTGGGGGTTTAGACAGTAATGCAATTAATTCTGTTTTAGCAAAAGAATTGGGTAAAGCCAAAGATATAAATGCTTTTAGTTTAATAGCTGATGATGTGCCAGATGAGAGTAGTCTTATAGAACAGTCAAAAAAAGAATTAGGAATAAATCATGAATATATTAATATTGGCAAAGCAGATTATGTTAATGAAATTGATGATTTAATTAATTATCATGATGAACCAACTTATTCTGTAGGCCAAATAAACCAGTTTATTTTTAGAAAAAAAATAAAAGAAAGAGGATTTAAAGTGTTACTCGTAGGTGATGGTGCTGATGAGATACTTGCAGGTTATGGAAAAATTTTACCAATTTTTATTGCATCACTAAAAGATAATGGAAATGTAAAAGAATGTTTAAATGCGATAAATGGTGCTAAAGAATTGACAAATTTATCGTCTGACGAACTCAAAAAAAGAATAAGCCTTTTTGAAAGTAAAAAAATTGGTAGCAGGCTTGTTCAAGAATATCCTTATGGTCATCATCTATTTAACAATCAGGAAAAAATTACAGATAAAAACTTAAAATTCACAAAATTTCATAAAAATATAAAAAATTTAAAAAAAGGTAATTTTTTTTTTACAGAACTGATGGATAGGATGTCAGTAGATATTCCTAATTCATTAAGAAATGAAGATCGTAATGGCATGGCAAGTTCTATTGAAGTAAGACCATTATTTTTAGATCATAGATTGTATGAACATAGTTGGAAATATCCTTTTGAGATGATGATGAAAGATGGTCTCAATAAAAATATTTTAAGAAAATCTTTAGAAAATATCGTGCCAAAACCAATCTTGAAAAATAAGAAAAAATTTGTAAGACCTGGAAGTGTAAATCATCTTATATATCATACACTTAAAAATAAAATTAAAGAGATAACAAAGTCGAAAAGTAAGCAACATTTATGGTCTAATAATATTGATAGTTTATTTGAACAAAGCTGTAATAGTAAAGATGTAAATCATGCTTTAGTTTGGATGAGATTTTATATGATAGAAAGAACACTTGAATTGAAGTTTTAATTTTATTTGTTATTTTAAATATCTTAAATATGATTAATCATTTAAATTATTAAATTATGACACTTGAAATAATATCATATCATTATGTTAGACCAATAAAAAATTCAAATTATCCTAATATCAAAGGTTTAGAAATTGAGGGATTTTTAAGACAAATGGATTTTTTTAAGAAAAAAAAATCCGTCCTTACAACTCAACAAGTCAAAGATTTTTTTTTGAAAGGAACAAAGATCCCGAAAAATTCAGTCTGGCTTACTTTTGATGACGGTTATAAGGACCATATTAATTTTGTTGTGCCAATTTTAGAAAATTTCAATTTTGATGCAATATTTTTTCCAGTTACTAACACTTACATAAAAAATATCCTTTTAGATGTTAATGCTATACATTACATAATTGCCAAATCAGATTGCGAAAATCAACTCATTGATAGACTTAAATATGAAATGGCAAATGAAGGTTTAAGTAATATGTATTTTGAAAAATTATGGGAAAACATTAATAAAAAAAGAATGTTTGATTCTGAGAAAATCTCTTTTTTTAAAATATTACTGCAGCATAATTTGTCATCTACCATCAGAAAAAAAATCATAAAAAGACTTTTCAAGGACTTAATTGGCAAAAATCAAAAGCAATTTTCAAGAGAACTTTATATGAATAAACAAGATTTAAAGTACTTAATAAAAAAAGGATTTTCTATTGGAACACATACAACATCTCATCAATGGCTTACAAAATTGTCTTATGAAGAACAAAAATACGAAATTACAAATTCCATTAAAGAATTAAAAAAAATTAATTCGTCTGAAAAAAATTGGATTATTTGCTTTCCTCATGGGCTATATGATGAAAATACGTTAAAAATATTAGAAGAATACAACTTTTCGTTAGGTCTTAAAAACAAGGGTGGAAGGGTTAAATCAAGACATCAAAAACGATATGAATTACCAAGGTGCAATACAAATGATTTTCCACAATAAAATGTCTTAGTCTTTTATTGCCTCTATTACAAATGATGAACTGTTAGGTAAAAGCTGATAATAGTCAAAATATTCATTTGAAATAAAATCGCAAATTTGTTTTTTAAAAATTTTTATATTTTCGTCGAAGTTTAACACAGAATTAAAAGCATGATAATTAATAGGATATATATTTTTAACATGAAATCCTGCATTTTCTATTTTATGCAATATATCACTAGGAGTAAATTGGTATCTAGTTTCAACATTAATTGTTGTATGAGGGTGTTTTTCATTTTGAATCAATTCATTGTTTTTAGAAAAATCTCTTAAATCTTTTATAAGCTGTTCTTTGTTTCTTGCATTGATTATAATTTCTGCTTCTTCATGCAAGCTTTTAATAACATCCAATTCAATTTCAATTTTTGTGTACGAATTAAAAGTTGTTAAGTTAAACAACCTATTTCTAGAACCGATACATATGGAACCCATGTTGTTTAAGTTATTAAATGCATATGCTAATAATTGGTGGCACTCTTTGATAGAAATATATTCTACAAAACCCATAGCACTTATTACATCATACTTTATATTTGGTTTGTGGTTAAATACAGATGCAACCTCAAATATTGAATTTGAATTTGATATTTTTGAATTTTTTTTTGAAATCTCAATCATTTCTTCTGCAAAATCAATTCCATGAGAGTTGAAACCATTTTTTGAAGCTTCTATAACTAATTGACCGGTTCCGCATCCGATATCCAAATGTGAACTATTTTTTGGATAATTCTCCAGGCATCTATGAACGGCTTTGTGTCTGTCATTAATTTTACTGTATATTTCATTAATTGCTTTTTTATTCCACTCGGAAGAATGTTTTTTAAAAAAATTTTTTGTTTGTTTTTGTTGTTCAGACATGAAATTAGGATAACAAAAATGAGGGAAAATAACAATTAATATTATCTAACTAATTATACAAAAAGTTTTGAAAAATGTTATAAATCTAAGCTATGTATAATTTCATTTCAACTTAACATAATAATTTTAAAGCTCTTTAATTTAAGATCAAAATAAATTATAAAAGTTAAATCTAACTTAATAATATAAAAATTTATCACATTGTTGCGAGAATCATATAATTTATTATACACTTCAGAAATTTATTTTAAGAGTGAAAAGATAAAAAATAGGAATTTTTTTTGGTCAAGTATTATTGATGATTTATTTCAATAAAGTTTAAATAATAGTGATATTAATTATGCTTTAGTTTGAATGAACTTTTATTTGTGTAAATAACATTTTGATTATAATTTCAATTTTATAAGAAACCTATGATAAAGTAAAATGTATCTTAAGATTCTAATTATAAGTTTATAAACTTTGTCATTTTATAAAATTAAATACTAATTTTTTTTTCTAATTAAATACAGCTCATTGTCAAATGATAAAATTTCTAATCTTTCTCCATTGACTATTTTATATAATTCATTAAATTTTTTTATTACTTTTTGCTTTTCCATATCTTTCATTTTCTGAATTATTAATTTATCTGTTTTTTTAGATAGAAAAGAATGAGTAATAATATTTTTTATTGAATAAAACTTTAATAAAAAAAATAATTTGAAAATAATAGTAAAACTTAAATTATTGAACTTATAACTTGTTAGCAAAAAATCTTCAATAATATTAGAACTCGAGATTCTAGATTCAAAATTAAAATTAAATGAATCCATGAAAATTTTATTAAAATTTTTTTTCTTTTCAATTGGTTTTTTTAAAAAATTAATTATTTTGGAAGATTCATTAAAACATTCACTACATTGCACTGGCAGATATGGAAATTTATTTCTTTTTAGATTAATTGGAAGATATGAAATAGTTATCTTATTAAGCATTCTTGATTCAACACCCGTTGAGGAGTGATTAATTATTACAAATTTTGAAGCTAAGATCCAATAGATGGATGAATCATCATATATCACAGTTATTCTATCTTTTAAGTCTTTAAACTCTTCGATATATGTGTTTAAATTTTCCTCGGGATGAGGTCTTATAATAATGTTGAATTTAGTATTACGATATATCTCTCTGATCAACTTAAAATTTTTTTGCATCAGACTATCACTGTAACTCATCCAATTTTTTAAGTCCTCGTATCTATTTTCATAATTTTTTAAAACTTCTTTTTTGGTATTAATATTGTTCGAAAATTTGTTATCTGTTGCAAATAAAATGAAGTCTCCGTATTTATTTTTAATTTTTTTTTGTTTACCTTCATAAAATTTAAGATTTTGTTTCTTTAATAAGTCAAAACGAGGGTGACCTGTAACCTTGAAAATTTCATTACTTCTACATTTATTTCTATTTTTTAAATAATAAAATTGTTTTGAACCCCATAGAAAAATTTTTTCAAAACAATTCAAAATATGACTGGGTATTCTATGATCAAGCATCTTCAAATCTTCAAAGTCTACTCCATTTTCTTCATCTAATAAAATTATGGAATTTTTTTTCTGATGTAATTCTTTATAAAGATGTTCTGAAACACCTTTGTGATAACCTTTATCAAAATAAATATTTTGCCCTAGATAATTTGCTATTTTTTTTGTACAAAATTTTGATCCTAAAAAAACATTGATTCCTTTCGAAGCTAATCTATGTGCAAGATATAGTTTTGCGTTTAATTCTCTTGATGTAATTTCAACAGGTAATATGACAGAATTTATTTTTTTTTTTAGCATTTTATTATTATAGACTTTTTTAACTATTTTTAAATTTAAAGATTGATATTAAAAAATACTTATTTTTTAATAAAGATTTCTATCCATCTTAATGCTAAAAGAACTCTAAACCAATATTGCGCATTTTTCCTATTTTGTTTGTCAACTTTAAATCGCTGCAAATCTTCTTTAGAAATTATCAATCTATCTTTTCTAAAACATTCTTCAGCAACATTTCCTAGTACGTCAAAAATTATTCTTTTGGTACTGCCGGGTCTTTGTAATTTAATCTTTGGTTTTACAATATGTTTTGGGAGAAAAGTACAAATTTTTCTTAATAAAGATTTGTTGAAACCATTTTCAAAAAAATGACTTTCGTTTACATTAAAAGCTTCTTCAATCAATCTATGATCTAAAAATGGAACCCTTGTCTCAAGTGAGTTCATCATCGAGATTGCATCTTCAACTCTTAACCAATATGGAATTCCTTCTTCAAAAAGTCTATATTTTAAATGACCTTTAAGAGTTAAATTAATTTTGGAAATAGGTTCATTTTTCCTTTTTAGTAATTCTCTGGTAAAGAGATTTCGAAAAGTTAAATAACATAATTTAAGTGGTTTTGTCTCAGAAAATTCTTGCAATTCGTAAGACTTTTTTATAAATGTTAAAAAATTGCCTTTTATCAGAAATTTGCTTAAATACGGAATTACACAGTTCGAATATCCAGCAAAAACTTCATCTGCTCCATCGCCTGTCAAAAAAACTTTTATACCGTCTCTACTTGCTTGTTTTCTGATTGCATATTGGTATAATGTTTTAGATGATTTAAATGGTTGATCCATTTTTTTAATAATGAAATCTATTGTCTCTAAATTTTCAACATCTTTACAATCAGTGTATTTATGATTAAGTGACCATTGTTTAACAGTTTGATTAATATTTTCAGATTCATTTGTCGCATCGGGCGGTAATACACTATAATAAAATATGTTTTTATCACTTTTTGTAAAGTAAGATATTAAAGTTGAATCCAAACCACCAGATAATGCGACTCCAAGTTTGACATCCCTTCTGAGATGTAATTTCATAGTGTTATCTATTTCGTTCTTTATTGAATTCTCAAAATCCTTATTTTTATTACCATTTTTTAAAGACCAGTATTTTTTAAAATCTAAATTAATATGTTTATTTTTTTCTGAAATAAAAGAACCTCTAGGAAAAGCAAAAATTTTTTTAAAAAAACTATCGTAGTTAGTATCTAGTTCACCATCAATTAAATATTTGGATAAGGTATTATTGTTAATTTGTTTAGCTTCAGGAAATAAATGTAAAATACTTTTTATTTCACTGGAAAAAATTAAGCTGTCATTATTCTTAAAAAACCAAAGTGGTTTAATTCCAAGCCTATCTCTGGAAACTATGATTTTTTTTTCTATATTATCATACGCAACAATAGCCCACATGCCTCTGGCTTTTTTAAAAGCTTTTTCTGCTCCCCAAAACAAAATAGCAGCAGCCATTACTTCCGAATCTCCTTTTGATTTAAATTTAAAACCATATTTTTTAAGTTCCTGAGAAAGTTCTATATAGTTATATATTTCGCCATTAAGCATTAAAGTAATATTTTTATATTTTACAGGTTGATTACTTTTTTGACTAAGATCTATGATTGATAATCTACAAAAACCAAATAAGGCATTATCTAAATTTAAAAATTTTATATTATCAGGACCTCTATGATTCTGAAGCTCCACGGCTGTTTTAAATTTCCTAAGACTAGGTAATCTTTTTCCAACAACAGCTACTAAGCCACACATATAGATAACAGTCTAAAATTTTATTTTTATTAAAGTGATAAGTGGTAAATCTATTAAAGAAAGATACTTAGCATTTTTATAATTAATTTTATTGACTTATTCAAGATAAATATTTTATTTTGGATTTTTGACTAGAACCGACTTAAGGAATTTTAAAAAATTATAAATTATCTTAAATGACTTTATTTTAATTTGAATAATTATTTTTAAATCATCAATGTAATTGACTCGAATTTTTTTTTTTATATAGCCAACTTGTTTCAAATAAGTATTATCAAATTCCAGTTTATCACTTTGTGTTTTTTTTCTAAAGAAACCATAAATTTCTGAATTTTTTAAATTTGTAGAACTTGTGTTGATTAATTTAAAAAAAAGATTATTGTTGTAACAAATTCTCAAAAAATTTACTTTGTTAAAATAATTTAGATGGACCGGACGAAAATAACTGGTTGAAATTCTTTTTTGATTGATACCCAATGAATCTGGAACAACAATGTAAACTAAGCCTGTAAGAGATAAAACTTTTGAAATCTCTTGCAGGCAAATATTTGGATTTCGCAAGTGCTCAAGTGTGTGTCTTAAAATAATAAAATCAAATTTCACATTTATATTTTGGGACCAATTAGGTTCATCGATATTAATATCAAAAAAGTGGCACCCCATATTCTCAAGATATGGCCAGTTTTTTTTATACTGTTCAATTGCATAAAGTTTTAACCTACCCTTTTTTTTTTTTAAGAATTCCAAACCCCACCCTTGTCCAGAACCTATATCTAAAACTGTATTGATTTTAGTATTTTTCAAGTCGAACCTTTCCCACATTTGCTCCCATCTATCAAATTTACTAGTAGGATCAGAGCTTGGAGGGGTTATGCTAAACTTAATAGTATACCAATATTTATTAATTCTATTATATTCTTGTAAACTTGGTTTTGGATATACGCTCAAGTGCCCACAACTTTTGCATATAACTATTTCAAATTTTTTTTTGGCAATAATTGGAGAGTAGAAGTTACTGACTAATTCATAAATCTTCTTTTGACACACACAACATGTGAATTTATTCATACTAGCTTTTTTTTTGTTATTAGTTTTTCTAAGTTTTCAAATTGTTTAAATTCAGGTAATAGGATTTTAGATTTAAATAATTTATCTTTTGAAATCGTTTCAGCTAATTTATAATCTAAATAACTGTCGATATTCACCGTGATATTTTTATCATTAATTAAACCATATGGATTTTCACCATACAGGTTTTTTGACTTGGTAAAATTTTCTGTTTTAAGAACATATACGGCTTGATCCCTCAAATAAGCTCTTTTTTGCTTTTGTCTAGGAAAACCTTTTTTCGGTTCACTAATTATATAATCTGATACTCTACCCTCCTTTGAAATTTTTTTAACTCTAATTGGGTGTTGATCCTGGATTATTTTAAAAGTAACAACTGAAGTGGCTTTTTTTTCAATCGCAAATTTAACAACTTTATCAATCAATTTTCCGTTCCTAAAGGGACAAGGAGGCTCCAATAGTACAATGTATTCTGGCAACTTTTTTTTTTTTAGATTTAAGATGATATCTCTTATGACAGTGTAAGATAAAACATTATCTCCTGAGAGTTGTTTAGAACGTTTAATTAAAAAATATCCACTTATTTTGTCTAACTCTTTTTTTTTATAATCTGATGAAAGAATAATTTTATCAATCATCTTGGACTCTAGTCCAGAAAGAACTGCTAACTCAATTAACGACTTATTTTTTATTGTTTTTAAATTTTTATTTTTTAACCCTTTAGAACCTTTTCTTGCTAAAATCAAGCATAAAGTTTTCATGGATAAATTTGTGGCCAACTTTTCCATATAATTCCATTTTTTATTAAATCTTTTAATGCTGATTCTAAATTGACTTGTGGAGAATAATCTAGAAAAGATTTTGCTTTATCAATATTACATGTTCGCTGAAAAATTTCTCTGTTTCTTATTCTATCATTAATTTGAAAATTTAGATCAAATTTAGGTTTTTTTGATGAATGACATAATGTTAAAATTTTTGAACCTAAATCCAGCACGTTAATCTTATTTAGAGGGTTACCAATATTAAATATTTCAAAACCATCTTTATTTTTAATATTGTAAAAAATAGATTTGACAGTAGCATTTGCAGTATCAGTAACATAACAATAAGACCTTATTTGTTTCCCGTCTCCATTGATTACAATTCTTTCACCTTTTCTCGCTAGATACAAGAATCTTGAAATTACAAATTCCGCCGTCTGAAAACTTCCAAATGTATTAAAATATCGTAAAATAACACTTTTTAAATTTGAAAATTTTGTAGTTGCTTTTATATACTCTTCGGCAGCCAGTTTCGATATTGCATAAACTGTTCTTCCTTGAGTGACAGTTTCCTCATTAACGCTTTCAACTGCTGGCTGACCATAAACTTCAGATGAACTGGCAAATACAAGTTTTTTTACATTATTTAAGCAAGCTGTTTCTATTACATTTTTTGTGCCCTCAATATTTATTTCTAAACATCTTTGTGGTTCGCTTTCTGTTCTTTTCACACCCAGTAACGCAGCTAAATGCACAACACAATCAATGTTTTTTAAACTACTTAACAAGAGTGATTTATCTAAAATAGAACCCTTAATATATTTTTTTGGCTTAAAATATTTAGATAATTGTGTAATTTTTTCGCTCAAATCAAAAATTATTGGATCTAGTCCAATGGATAAACATTGTTTATAAACTTCAATTCCAATGCAGCCTGCTCCGCCTGTAATTAGTATTTTTTTCATTCTTTTATATTATAGAATTTTTTTTCTAGAACTGTTTTATCTAATTTTAAATTTAATAAAATTTTTAACACTTTTTTTGCAACATTGCCATCACCATAGATATTCTCGCAATTTTTTAGTTTTTTTAGGAAATGACTATTTGTAGTAACGTACTTAACTTTACGTAGAATTTCATCTTCTCTAAAACCTACATTAATAACATTTAAGCTTTTTTCCCTTCCATTCTGGCGTGAACCAATATCAATTGTTGGTACTTTAAAACTTGCTGCTTCTCTAATACCAGATGAGGAATTTCCAATCATAAATTTGGCATGTTTTAAGAGTTTTAAAAAACTATCAGATTCCAAATTTTTTACCAAAATAAATTTTTTATTTTTTTTCAATTTATTTAAGATATTTTTAAATCCTGGATCTGTATTAGGCGTAAAACAGTATACTTTGAAATATTTAGCAATATTTTCAAGAGCGTTGTATACGGAAATAAATAATTTTGACGCTTCATCTAAATTTGTCGTAACAGAATGCATTATAAAAATACAATATTTTTCAGAATTATTTGTTTTTTTTTCCATAACAGCTTTTAAAATATCAGTATATGGACATCCTACTAAAAAAACATTTTTTGGTTGCTCACCCATTTGAATGAGTCTTTTTTTTGAATTTGGTGTAGAAACAAAATGAAAATGAGAGAGCTTACTTACTGCATGTCTAATGGATTCATCTATCGTTCCAGAAATTTCACCCCCTTGAAAATGTAATATTGGTATATTCATCAAAGCACAAATTGATGCAATAGCCAAAGTCTCTACTCGATCTACTGTGACTATAGCATAATCAGGTTTTTCTCTCTCAATTATTCTAACTAAACCTTTAGAGCATCTTGAAAAAGACAATGCATTTTCTCCAAGAGAATCTGTTTGATTTTCTTTGAACATCTTCACCTTATAATCAATTTTAAAATCATCTTTTAAAATATCTTTGTAAGTATACCCAGACGATTTCAATAAATGAGAACCTGTAACAACAATCTTTAATTCAAACTTCGAGTTCTTTCTTATAAGGTTTAATACACTTTTAATTCTCGGATAATCAGCTCTTGTACCTGTAAAAGCAAATATTTTTATTTTTTTACTCACAGACATGTTTTTTTTTTATCTGTATATCTTTTCTTATTAGAGATTTTGCCTTTTTACCAAGAATACGTGCGAATTCATTTGCTCTAAAATCTCCAGTGCCTGGTCTTTTAACCCAGATATTTTTTTTTGTAAAAGTCTCATTTTTTTTTATTTCTTTAATTGAAACAACTGAACTAAATGCAAACTCTGAAACTGAATATTCACATTTGTTGAGTCCTTTTTTTCCTTCTCGCATCAAATTAATTCTTTTTACATCTTCGACAATTTCTTTACACAATCTAGGATTCATAGAACACTGTATATCAGGACCTTTTCTTTTAAAATTATCAGTAAAGTGCTTTTCAATTAAACTAACACCTAAAGATGCGGCACCAATACAGGCTAATTTTCCTATGGAATGATCTGAATATCCAATAAGAGTATTTTGAAAATTTTTTTTTAACTCTAAAATACCGTTCAACCTTACATCTTTGTCTAGAGTTGGATAGGAATTGTTTGTATGCATCAACGCAAAGTCTATTTTGTATTTTTTTAAAATCTCTACACTTTTTTTTACAGAGTTTATATCATTCATACCTGTACTCAAAATTATTGGTTTTTTAAACTTAGCTATGTGTTCTATTAATGGAAGATTGTTGCATTCACCAGAACCTATTTTAAAACCTGAAACTCCAATTTTATTCAGGAAATTAGACGCTGCTCGAGAAAAAGGTGTACTCAAGTAACATTTTTTTTTTTTTTCAACAAACTGTTTTAGTTTAACTTCATCATCTTTAGATAGAGAGCATTTATCCATAAGCTCGTAAATTGAAGAGCCAATGTAACTGACTTTCCAAGTCTTAGCTTCTTCAGACATTTCGTCATCAACAAAATGCGTTTGATGCTTAATAATATCAGCTCCAGATTTAATTGCTAAATCTGCCATCCGAATTGCATTCTCTAAAACACCTCCATGATTGATTCCAATTTCAGCAATTATTTTTGTATTACAATCTTTACCAATAGAACAATTTTTTAATTTTATTATCATAAAATTTCAAATACTTTTACTTTTAGAAATATTTAATTTTTATTACATTTAAAATTTTTTGCAATTTTTTTAAAAAAAAATTAATAAAGTTTATTTATAAGGTAATATCGAAATTTAAAGTTGTGAATTTTATTATTTGTTATTTAAAAATGTTTGTTTTGGCAATGATAAATGCTCGAGGGGGTAGTAGAGGGATTCCAAGAAAAAATATAAAATCTTTCTTAGGGAAACCTTTGATCGCTCATAGTATTGAACTAGCATTAAAAATAAAAGAGATTGATGAAGTTATTGTTTCAACAGACGATAAAAAAATTGCTGATATCGCTCAAAAATATGGTGCTACAATTCCTTTCATGAGACCAAAAAAGCTAGCAACATCAAAGTCACTTCAAATTGATACAATCGTATATAACTTGAAAAAATTTGAAAAAATTAAAAAAAGGGAAATTGATTTGGTTGTTTTATTACAACCAACTGCTCCGTTAAGAAATGCAGATGATGTAATTGGCTGTATAAAACTTATGAAAAAGAAAAACCCTGATACTGTAATTTCTATAGCCGACGTTGGTTGTAAACATCCTTCTGGTATATATAGAGTGGGAAAAGACGAAAGCCTGATTCCTTTTGTTAAAAAATCTAAATCTGGTTTTAACAGACAACAACTAGAAAAAATATATTGGAGAACCGGCTCAGTCTATGTAATTCAAAGAAATGTTATTTTAAAAAATAATGCTATTTACGGCGACAAAATAATTGGTTACAAGGTTTCTGAAGAAAGAGCATTTAATATAGATACAAAGTTTGATTGGAAACTCGCAGAATTATGGGGAAAATACAAAAAAAATTATGAAAGATAAATCACCCACAATTATATTATTTTTTTATAGATTTATGGAATTTAGACTTTTCTTTCAAAATGGTCTTTTAAAGTTACTAGAAAAAAAAATTAAACTCATAGTTGTTGTTCCAGAAGAATCTGTTGTTGGTGTAAAAAAAATAGTTGGTAAAAATGTAATTGTAGAAGGAAGTAACCTTGGAAAACTGACCGTTCTAGATGAACTTAAAGACAAAGGAATAAATGCATTAATCTCAAGAATTTTGTCTCTTGTTTATGGTATCAAGAAAGGAAAGACTGAAAATATTACCCCAAAGATACATTTTGAATCAATTATAAAATTAGCAAAAAAAAAAAGTTTTATATCTAGAATAGTTGTTAATTTTATAATTCTCTTCGCAAAATTAGCTTCAAAATCCTATTTAATGAGAAAATTGTTGCAAAGATTATATGCTTTTACATCTAAAGATAAAAACATTAATTTATATTTTACAAAATATAATCCAAATCTTGTTGTAGTGGGTTCTTGTGGCCTCTCCGCGGATGGTTGGGTTATGTTAGAGGCAAAAAAAAAAAAAATATCCACATTAGTAGTACTTCAAACCTGGGATAGAACTTCATCAAAAGGTTATCCTACCGTTCAACCTGACTACATGTTAACATGGAGTCAAATAACAGCTATTGAGGCAAATATATTTTTAGATATTCCCAAAAAAAATATTTTTATTGGCGGTGCACCAATCTGGGATGATTTTTTCTTAAAAAAACCACCTTTCAGCAGGAAAAAATTTTGTAATATTACAAAATTGGATTTCAAAAAAAAAATAATTGTATTTGCCATGAATTCATTGTGCTACCATGAGAGTAACATGGAGGTTATGGCTTTTTTAGGTTCACTTATTCAAAAAAAAAAATTTTTAAAATCTTCTCAATTATTTCTTAGGCTACATCCTTCATACTTTTCTGCTAAAAAAGAAAAATATGAAATGGATAGAATAGTAAGCGTTTTATCAAAAATACCTGGTATAGTCATCAATACGCCAGAAACAGACAAAGATCAATCAGGTTTACTTTTTACAAAATTAGATCAGGATATTCAAATTTCATCTTTTTATCATTGTGATTTAACTATTTCATGTTTATCAACTTACATGATTGAGTCATCAATATTCAATAAACCAGCCATAAATTTAATGTATGGAAGATGGAAAACGAATCTATATGATTTAGATGTTAGTAAAGTAAAGGTTCATCACATCCAAAGAATCTATAATTATAAAGCTATTTATCAAGTGAGAAAATTAGAGGATTTATTACCTACCATTAACAAAATTTTAAAAAATCCGAATGAAAAAACAGGTGAAAGAAAAAATTTGGTTAATTCAGAAATATCAAAAAATCAAGGACGTGCTAGAACCTATTTTTGTAAAAAATTGATTCAACTTGCAAAATTTCATCACAATAAAAATTAGAACTATTTATAAAATGTCAATTTTTAATCAAGCTCATGAAAAATGTTTGTAAGTAATTTTAAAAAATAGTTTAATAAAAAATTTTTTGAAATTTATGTTAATAAAGGGGTTTATATGATTCATAGAAGCCTAGATTTAAAGCTATAATTAAAATATAATGTTAATTATACTAATAGAAACAAATAATTATTTTTAATCAGGTTTATGCGCATTTTAAATTTAGAACCTAATAATTTTTCATTAAAAGCCAAACAAATATTAAAAACAGTTGCAAAATATAAAGATGTAAAAAACTTAAATTTTGTAAAAAAATGTCAGAAAACTAATATTATAATTACTAGATTAGGGCATAATATAGATAGTAAATTTTTAGAAAATTTTCCTAATCTAATTGCAATAGCTACTGCAACGACTGGATTAAATCATATAAATCTTAATAAAATTAATGCAAAAAAAATCACGGTTTTAAGTTTAAAAGACGAAACTAAGTTTTTATCTAGTATCACGGCTACAGCCGAACATCATTGGGCATTATTATTATCATTAATTAGAAAAGTTCCTAAAGCCAATGAAAGTGTTAAAAATTATAATTGGGAAAGAGAAAAATTTACTGGATTTCAGTTGAAAAATAAAATAATAGGAATTGTTGGTTATGGAAGAATTGGGAAGATGATAGCAAAATTTTCAAAATCATTTGGTATGCAGATCATAGCTCATGAAAAAAAAAAATTAAAAAACAAAAAAATGATTAGATTTGTAAATTTAGAAGAACTCTTTCGGACCAGTGATATAATATCAATTAATTTGTCACTTACGTCAGATACAGAAAAGATTATTAGCAAGGAATTGTTATTTTCAACAAAAAATAATGTTTACATTATTAATACTTCTAGAGGAGAATTAATTGACGAGGAAGCATTAGTCGAAAAAATAAAAAAAGGAAAAATTGGAGGATTTGCTACTGATGTTCTAAGTAATGAATTATCAAAAACGTCAGATTTTTTTAAAAAAAATAAACTTGTTGAATTATCAAACAAAAACAAAAATATTATCATAACTCCACATATTGGCGGCGCATGTACTGATGCAATGCGAGAAACAGAAGTTTTTATAGCAAAAAAGATTGTTAAATTCATCAAAGGCTTTAAAAAAAATGATTAAGAAAAAAAATATTTGTGTGGTGTTAACTGCAAGACCAAGTTATTCCAGAATTAAAACTGCACTTGAAAAATTAAAACAAAACTCAAAAATTAAATTGTCAATAATTGTAAGCGGATCATTATTATTAAGTAAATACGGTAATGCTGCAAAAGTAATCGAAAACGATGGCTTTGAAATTACAGATAAAATATACTCAATTATGGAAGGTGAAAATTTAGTTTCAACAACTAAAACTACAGCAATTCAACTAATGGAATTAGTAACATTATTTGAGAAGAATAAACCTGATTGTGTTGTAACTGTAGCTGATAGATTTGAAACACTTTCTACTGCAGTAGCGTCAGCATATATGAATATACCTCTAATTCATATTCAAGGAGGAGAAGTTACTGGTTCAATTGATGAAAAGGTAAGACACGCTGTTACCAAATTATCTGATCTTCATTTAGTTTGCACATCAGAGGCAAGAAACAGAGTGATAAAGATGGGAGAACATGAAAATTCTGTTATCGTTACAGGTTGTCCATCAATTGACCTTGCAAAAATAGCAATTAAAAAAAAACCAAATATAGATAATAAGATTTGGAATAGTTATAATTTTGTAGGAAAAAAATTTGATGTTACTTCAGATTACTTAGTATTAATGCAACACCCAGTCACTACACATTATAAAATGAATCATCTTTATATGACAAATCTTTTATCTGCAGTTAAAAGCTTGGATATCAATACATTTTGTTTTTGGCCAAACCCTGATGCAGGTTCTGACGGAATATCAAATGCTGTAAGGACTTTTCGAGAAAAACAAAAATCCAACAAATTTGCTTTTTTCAAAAATTTTGATCCTGATGATTTCATTAGACTACTAAATGGATCAAAATGCTTAGTTGGAAACTCTAGTGCTGGAATAAGGGAATGCTCATTTTTGGGTTTGCCTGTTGTCAATATTGGAGAAAGACAACAACACAGACAGAGAGCGAGTAATGTTTTGGATTGTTCCAACAAAGCAACCGAAATTTTAACCTGTTTGAAAAAACAAATTAATGAAAAAAAATTTAAAAGATCAGAAATTTATGGTAAAGGTTTTGCATCAGAAAAAATTAACAAAGCCATAGAAAATTGGAATCTAAAGATAAAAAAATCGATTACATATTAGCTAGTAATGAAAATTTTTAATTTTAAACTTTACAATTTAATTCCAATCATACTCCAAAGATTTTCAAAATTTTGGGTTACTTTTCTTGTAAAGAGAAATAAACCTAAATTGCTAGCAAAAATTTTCGCTTTATCTTTATATGAATACTCTAGGGTTGAGAAAAAAAAAAATATAAAAATTTTTAATGTAATCTTTCTTAACAAGAGTATTTTTTATGACGATATAAAGCAAGGATTAGTTCCACAGAATTTATTCAATCTATATTATGTTGAAAGAAATTTTTTTAAGTTAATTGTTAATCATTTTTTGCCTTACACCGTTGTAGATAACTCTTATAAATCTGAAAAAAATGAAATGAAGTTAGCGAAAAAAAAAATTTCAAATTTTTTGAGTGTTTTCATAGATCATTTAGATGATTATTTTAAAGTTGATGGGGTTCTTACTGGAAACATTGTCTATTGGGCAGAACAGGAATTAGCAGAATGTTTAGACAAAAAAAATATTTCTTTCATAGCTTGTCAAAAGGAGAGCATCCAAGCCCCAGAATTGTATAAGGAAATTATAAATGTAAGAACAAAAGGCAATGAACCATTTAAAGGCACAGCAGTTCTTACTTATAATAAAAAAACTGCCGTTCAATTGGTAAAAGGAAAGATGGTAGACCAAAAAAAAATTCATATAGTGGGAATGCCCAGATTGGATTCTTATCATCGGTTAAGAATGAGTAACAATACAAAAAGAAGAAAAAAAAGAATTTTATGCTTGTTGATATCCTTAGTGTCACAGTTACCGTGTCTTATTTATCCATTTACTGATAAAAGAAGATGGAGTGATATTGCTAATTTAACTCACAAAAGTTTATTTGAGTTTGCACATAAAAACCCCAATATAGAAATTGTAATAAAATATAAGCCATCTGATAGATGGCAAATTGATATTATTTATAAAAAATTTAAAGATCGTATCCCACCAAATGTAAGAATTACTATGACAGAGAGCTTATTAAGCTTAATGGAAAATTCTGATGTGGTCGTAGGTCATAATAGTTCAGCAATGTTTGAAGCAATTGCTTGTGGAAAAAAGTGCATCGTTCCACATTATGCAGAAGCATTAAGAAAAGAATTTAAAGGCCGTTTAATCGATTTCAAAAACGCTGTCGTCATGGTGTCTAGTCCAGATGAACTAAAATTAAAATTAACCCAATGTCTCAATGAAAAAATGAATAAAATTCTCTCTAATTCAAAATTATTGTTATTAGATGAATGGGTAGGAAATGCAGATGGATTATCAGGAAAAAGAATGGCGAATAAAATTTTTGATATCATTGAACAAAAAACTAACTAATTAAAATAATGCTTAAAAATTATATTGAAAAAGGGGGATATAAATTTAAAAAAAAAGAATCCTTTTTTTTTAAAATTTTTTTCTCATTTAAAACTTATTTAAAAAAAATCAAAATAATAATTATGTCAATAAAGTTTTTAATTAAAAATAAAAACCCTATCCTAGAAAACGAATTCATTGCTGTTTATGCAAGTCGATCCTTTGGGCATGACATTCATTTTATAGAGTTAGTCTCAAGACTATATTTTCCCAGAAAAATAAGTTTCATTATAATTCCAAATGAACGTATAAATAATTTTTTATTAGAAGCATACTCTCATAACATAAGTTTCTTTAAGTTTTCTGTTGATCCTGTTTTGAGCGAATGGACGGCAAGATTAATTAAATTAATGTTTTTTTATTTTGAAATCAAACATACTACTTGGCCTAAAAATTACATCGTAGATCCAAGACACTTAACACAGATATTAAATATTGATGAGGACTTACATACATTCGAGCCAATAAAAAATAAAAAAAAAAGATTTACTTTCAATACTAAATCCCCATTAGGTATTTACAGACATTTAGTAAACAGTAAAATTGGGAGAAATCCATCTTTGCCTGAACATATAGAAAAAGATTGTGTAGCTAAAATCAAAAAAAAATGGCCTTCTTTTTTTAAAAAACCAATAGTTGCTATTGTCCTCAGAAGAAAGGGGTATTTGGGACAAGGTATTAATGGTAGACTTAGAATGGCTGGTCCACACGAAAATTATACTGATAGTGTAAAGTATTTAGCAAAACAAGGCTTCAATGTAGTTGGGACAGGGGATACTCTTCATGAGAAATTTTATGATATAAAAAATTATTATGATTTAACAGAGTGTGGCATAGAAGAGGATTGCGCAAATATTTTTACATTAACTAATTGTATTTTATATGTTGGTCAAAATTCTGGACCTTACCAAATTGTCTTTTCCGTTGGAGGAAGATGTTTGATTACAGATGCACAACCCTTGGCATATGCACCTTTTGGAGAAAATGACCTCATTTTATATAAGAATATATACATAGATAACAAAAAAACTGATATTTCTAAAATTTTTAAATATAGGCCTGAATTATCTTTTGATCAAATTACATTTGAAAAAGACGTAAAAGTTAAGGAAAATTCATCTCTTGAAATACTTTTATCAGTTAAAGAAATGATTGAATTAATAAAAGGAAAAAAAACTAGCTATGAAATAAAAAACTTATCTCAAAAATTACGTCAGTTAGCCCCTAAAACTGCTCTTAGTGCTCATCTGAAATCAAGACCACCTGCATTTATTTTAAAAAAAATGAAAAAGTCTCTTTTTAAGGATTAAAATAATTTATGAATCTTTTTCAAGTATTTAAATTAGTTGGACATTATTCTAAAAGTTATAAAAACAAAATGATTTCTTGTTTTTTTTTGCTACTACTTGAAGCATTATTCACAAGTTTATCATTTGCAAGCATAATACCTTTTGTAAATATAATTATTAAGGGCGATGGAGAAAATATTAACTTTCCTTTTATTGGAAAATATATCAACGAATTGTTAGTTATAAATCCATTTTTAATTATATTAATCATAGCTATACTTCTTTTTTCAAAATCAGTTGTCACAATACTTAGAGTTGCCTTATCTATACATATTGGCGTTGGGCTTAAAGCAAAATGGATATGTCAAATGCTTGGTTCTCTAACCTACACTCACATTAAACAGTTAAGTAATACTGAAGAGGGACACAAATTTAGTAATATCTACATTCTTCCAGAGAAAAGTAGTGCTTTTATAGTTAGTAGTTTTGGATATATATCAATCATAACGCAAGCTATTTCTATTATAATAGTCATGTTTTTCGTTGAGTGGAAAATATTATTTATTGGAATAATTTTAATAGGAATAAGCTTTTTTTGTCTTCATAAACCATACATTAATCTTGCCTCAGTGATGGGTGTGAAAACTATTAAAATTAAACAAACCGTTTTTAGTTACATATACGACTCAATAAGAAATATTAGAGATATCAAAATCTTTAATTTACATAACATAATAATTAAACAGTTAAATACAATTCTTTCTAATGAAAAGAAATTTGAATTTAAAAAACAATTTATTAATGTTTTTCCATCCTACAGTATCGAGTTAATTGCTGCAGTATTATTATTGATTATTTACTTTGTATTACTTGGTTCGTCTAAAGATAGTATAAATTTTCTTTTGCCAAAAATAATTTTTTTTAGTGTTAGTGTGCAAAAATTATTGAATTCAAGTGCTACAATAGCATCACTAAATTTTAAGGTGGTTACACAATTTAAAAATTTTGAGTTAATGGATAAAATTCTTACAGAGTCATTGGACGAATATGAGATTAATAAAAAAGCTAATAAAAAAATTCCAACAAGTAAAAAATCCTTAATTTTAAAAAATCTTTCATTTTTTTATAATAAAAAACAAAAGATTCTAAATAATGTAAATATTACAATTCCATTGAAAAAAATGATTTTTTTTATTGGTAATTCTGGTACAGGAAAATCCAGTTTAATGGATATTATTTGTAAATTAAGAGAACCATCAAACGGTAAAGTTCTTCTAGATGATATCGACATCAATCAATTTAATCTTCAAAAGTGGAGAGATAGGATTAGTTATGTTTCTCAAGAGCCAACTTTTTTTTCTGGAACAATTTTAGATAACATTACATTATTTAACAAAGATATAAATTTAAAATTAGTAAGAAAAACAGCTGAGCTAATAGATTGTGACAAATTTATAATGGAGACACCTAAACAATATGAAACCTTATTATCGTCTAGTGCATCAAATTTATCGGGTGGGCAAAGAAGAAGAATTGCTCTAATAAGATCTTTACTAAAAGAACCTGATATCTTAATATTAGATGAATCTTTATCTTCAGTTGATGAAAAATTTGAAATTAAAATAATTAAACAATTAAAAAAAATGAAAACACTTAGTGTTTTTTTTATATCTCATAGATTATCTAGTATTGATTTAGCTGACGAAGTTTTTTTATTTAAAAATAAAAACATTTTTAAAAAATGATAGAAAATTTTTTAAACCTAATTAAGATTAAAATTATTGATGCATTTCAAATCCTAAATTTAAAAATATAAAACTTGAAATAATGAATTTTAATAAAAAAATTAAAAGTCTTATAGAACTAGAAAGCATTGCGTCTTCTCAAAAAAAAAAATGGAAAAAAAATAATACTATGTCATGGAACATTTGATCTTTTACACATTGGTCATGTAAGACATTTTCAGCAAGCAAAAAAAAAAGGTGATATACTTATAGTAACAATAACTGCTGACAAATTCGTAATTAAAGGACCTGATAGACCTTATTTTTCAGAGATGTTAAGAGCAGAAATGATAGCATCGCTAATGAATATAGATTATGTAGGTATTGTAAATGATACCACTGCTTTACCAAGTATTAAGGCAATTAAACCAAATATTTATGTAAAAGGTTCTGATTATAAAAATACATCGAATGATTTAACTGGCAAGATTAAAAACGAAATTAATGCAGTTAAAATGAATGGAGGTAAACTTTTTTTTACTGATGACATTGTATTTAGTTCATCAACACTCTTGAATAAACATTTTAGAGCTAATGATGAAAAATTAGAAAAAATTCTAGATATTGTTAAAAAAAAGGGTGGCTTTTCTTATATTAAAAAGCAAATCGACCAAATTTCAAATAAAAAGATTTTATTTGTTGGGGAAACAATAATTGATGAATATCTTTATGTTGATAGTCTTGGAAAAGCATCTAAAGAAAGTATTATAGCTCAACTTTATCACAGCAGGGAGATCTTTTTCGGAGGTGTTATTGCAGCAGCAAAACACACCGCCGGTTTTTGCAAAGATGTAAGGATAATAACAACCTGCGGTTCTGATGATTCGTATGCGAAATTAGTCAAAAAATCATTGCCTAAAAACATTCACTTAATTTCTGAGAATTTAAGCAATAAACCTACAACGAGAAAACAAAGATTTGTTGATAGGTCTTATCTAAGAAAAGAGAGCGAAATTTACATTATGGATGATTCACCTTTATCAGAGAAAGAGGAAAAAAAAGTACTAAATCATCTTGACGAAAATTTAAAATGGGCAGATGTGGTTATCGTAACAGACTTTGGGCATGGACTTATGACCTCTAAAATCATAAAAAAAGTTGTAAAAAATGCAAAATTTTTATCTGTGAATGTTCAAACAAACAGTAGTAATCGAGGTTACAACTTATTTACAAAATATCCAAAAGCAAATTTTTTATGTATAGACGAACCTGAAATTAGACTGGCAACTCAACAGAAATTTGCTCCTGTTGGTCAAATTTTAAAATATATTCAAAATTTAATTTCTTGTGAACACTTTATTGTAACTCATGGAAAACATGGTTGTTATGTAAGGGACAAAAAAAATAAAATTGATGTGGTACCAGCACTAGTAACAAAAGTTATAGACTCCGTAGGAGCTGGAGACGCTTTTTTGGCAATAACATCTCCCTTTGTTGCATCTGGTTTACCAATACGAGAGGTTGGACTTCTTGGAAATATTGCCGGTGCAATCAAAGTTAATATAATTGGTCATAGATTTTCAGTTGACAAAATTACATTCATGAAATATTTAGAAACTCTGTTAAGGTAAAAAATTTAGTTTTTAGAGATATGAATTTTAACACCTATATAAGCAAACTTTATGGAATTTCAAAGCTAATTAAGGTTACTGATAGAAATAAAAATGCTGTTGATTTTGATATTGCATCAAAAAAAATAATCAACAAATTAAAAAAATTTCAAGTCGATAACAAAAAAAAAATTATTTTTGTAGGTAATGGTGGAAGCTCTGCAATAGCAAGTCATTGTTCAATAGATTATTCACGAACTGCAGGGATTAGAGCTCAAAACTTTAATGATGGTGCATCTCTAACTTGTTTGGGTAATGATTTTGGTTATGAACATGTATTTTCAAAGCAAATAGAGCTGCATGGAAGTAAAAATGACATACTTGTTGCAATTTCAAGCTCCGGAAATTCAAAAAATATTATAAATGCCGTTAACATGGGTATTAAAAAGAGCATGTTTATTATCACTTTAAGCGGTTTCAAAGAAAATAATAAACTTAAAAATCTTGGCGATTTTTCGTTTTTTGTTTCAAATGAAAGTTATGGATATGTTGAAATATTACACTTAGTTATTCTTCATTCATTTTTAGATATTCTAATGTTAACAAACTCAAAATCATGATTAAATATTCAGTTTTAGTTACCGGCGGGGCAGGTTACGTTGGTGCAGAACTAATACCCAAACTATTAAGCAGCGGATATAGAGTAAGTGTAATTGATCTAATGATCTACAATAAGGATGTTTTCAAGCATCATGAACAAAATGAAGATCTAAAAATCTTCAAAGGAGATATTAGAGATTTAGATTTGCTTGAACATGTAATGAAAAATATTGATTGTGTTATTCATCTAGCTTGTATTTCTAATGATCCATCTTTTGAACTAAATCCAAATTTAGGTAAATCAATAAATCTTGATTGTTTTTTCCCTTTAGTAAAAATCGCAAAAAAACATGGATGTCAAAGATTTATTTATGCCTCCTCATCGTCAGTTTATGGAATAAAAAGTGAAAGAAATGTTACAGAGGATTTATCACTGGAACCATTAACAGATTATTCCAAGTACAAAGCACAATGTGAAGACATTTTACTTGGAGAAATGAGTTCTAAATTTACAACTACGATATTAAGACCTTCAACTGTGTGCGGTTTTTCTAGGAGACAAAGGCTTGATGTGGTAGTAAACATATTAACTTCACATGCTTATCATAATAAAAAAATTACTATTTTAGGTGGAGAACAGTTAAGGCCAAATATACATATAAAAGATATGGTAAGAGTTTATGAAAATATAGTTTCATCAGAAAGTTCTAAAATTGATGGGAAAATTTATAATGTTGGGTACGAGAATTATTCCTTGAATGAAATTGCTAAAATTGTTTCAGAAAAATTTGATGAACAAATATCTATCAATTACAAACAAACAAATGATCCAAGATCATATCATGTTTCCTCAAAACTTATTGAAAAAGAATTGGGTTTTAAATCGGAATTCACAGTTCAAAATGCTGTTGAAGACCTTTTAAATTCATTTAAAAATAATTTAATACCTAATGCAATGACTGATAATATTTATTATAATGTTAAAAGAATGCAGGAGATCAAATTATAATGGTATATGACTTGCAGAAAAAATTAAATGACTGAAGGCGTAAATACAAGAGAAGGAAAACTCATTCTTGATTCTCACAAACTGTCTTATCACATGGACAGGGTAAATGCATGGGAAAATGGTGAGAAAATCGCACCAATAAGTGTTGATATGGCTCTAACAAGAGGTTGTGGTGCAATGTGTTCATTTTGTTACGCTATGATGCAGGAAAGTCAATCTCGTTCTTCAATAAAAACAAGTCATGCTCTAAATCTTTTAGACGATTTTGCTGAAATTGGAGTAAAAAGTGTTTCATTAGTATCAGATGGAGAGAGTACTCTTTCAAAGGCATATGTTCCATTTATTCAACATGCTGCTAAGCTGAATATTGATGTTGCAAATGCAACGAACGGTTGGGAATGGAAACCTGACAAAATTGAACAAGTCTTGCCTTATTTAACATGGGTTCGTTTTACTGTAGCTACAGGTAGACCAGAGAGTTATGCATCAGTAATGTACAAAGGACCAGAACATACATATGTTTTTGATAATGCAATGGAAAACATAAAATTCGCAGTAAAATTAAAGAAAAAAAATAATCTTAAAGTCACACTTGGAATTCAAATGGTTTTAACTCCGGAGCTTGAAAATGAAATTATTCCATTTGCAAAGCTTGGAATAGAACTTGGAGTTGATTATGCTGTTATTAAGCATTGCTCTGATGATGAACAGAAGACCTTAGGAATTGATTACAGTAAATATGAGTCAATGTTTGCACTTCTGAAAAAAGCTGAGAAATTCAGTAATAAAACAACGAAGGTTATAGTTAAGTGGGACAAAATTAAAGATGGTGATAATTCTACTTATCTTAGACATTTCGGACCACAATTTTTACTTCAAATAAGTGGAAGTGGATTAGTTGCTCCATCGGGACAATTTTTTAATGCTAAACATTCAAAACTTCACATTGGCAATTATACCGAGGAAAGATTTAAAGATATTTGGCAGTCCAATAGATATCAACGAGCAATGAACTATCTTGCTTCACCATATTTTAATGCCAAAACTATGATGGGAACTCTCCCCATCCAACACTATGTAAATGTTGCTCTAGATAATCACATAAAAGGTATTGAAAGAATCAAACCAGCTGAAGGCGAAAAACCGCTCCATTCTAATTTTCTGTAAAGTAGAAGCTGCGAAATATTTTGATATAGAATTGGCATATTATTTGCTAATTTTTAATAGTTTAAAATAAAGAAATAACGCAAAGAATTATCAAATAACGCAATGAATTATCTAATTACCAATCTTGTATACGGAAAAACATATGCAAAAATTTATTTGAATGCTCATCTTAAAAGTGCACTTGATGAATCAAATTTACACTCTATAGTTGATGAGTATGAAACAAGTTATATTTTGTACACAGATAATGAGACAAAACCTGTAATTGAAAGTCATCCCAATTGGATATCACTAAGTTCATTAATACAGACCAAAATAGTGGTATTTAATGAAAACATTCTAAATTATAATAATAGATATGATCATTTGGGAACCATGTTGCGCGATTCAATTAAAAATGCTTTAAGTTCAAACTCACTACTGACTGCCTGCGTCGCGGATTGGGTGTTTGCCAAAAATTTTTTTCCAAGAACTTTAAAAAAAATTTCTGAGGGATATGATTCAGTTTTTGTGTTGCCAATGAGAGGTGCGTCTGAAATTATGCTTCCTTCCTTATCAAATAAACTCGGAGCCCTTGAAGATTTAGACTTATTTAAACTATGCTATGTTTGTCTCCACCCACTATGGGTGGCTTGTCATTGGGATGCACCACAATTTTCAAGAATTCCATACTGTTTAATTTGGAATTCTCATACTGGACTTGTTGTTAGGTCTTTTTCACATACACCTATTGTAATAAAAGTTTATCCAGAGATGGTAAATGCCAGTATGTTGGATGTGGATTTGCCTGGCTTCAGTAAAAATATTTTTTGGGCTAAGGACTGGACTGACGCTCCTGTAATAGGATGCGAGCCATTAGAGTGTTTTTATCCAGCATTCGCTAATATTGAATCAAGTGCTCCTTTCATTGGAAGAGAGTGGTGCAAGAATCTTCATCCGACAACAATACCCTATCTAAACAAAACTCTTTATTATCCAAATAAAAAAATTGTAAATGCATCCAGCGAACTACTAGATAAATCAAATCAAATTATAAATAGAATTTATTACGAATGGACCAAAACAAAAGCTAAGGTTTCTTAAATTTTATTGAATTTTTAAATATAGCAGTATATATTAAAAAATCTTAAAATTATTAATTTATTATGAATTCTATTGAAAAGATTTTAATCATTGGTCCGAATGGCCTTATTGGTTCAAAAATTTTGCAGTATTGTAAATTAAAAAAAATCAATGTGGATGGTCTAAGTTTAAGAGTAAATTCAAAGAACGATTTAAATTATCAATTACTAAAAAGTAGAATTTACAAATTTAACCCAAGCATAATAATTAATTGCGCTGCATTTCTTGGTATGAAAGAATGTTATGACAATTCTGAAGATGCTTTTTTTATCAACGGATATTTTCCTAGATATTTATCAGATATATCTCAAGAATTAAAACTTAAGTTTTTTCAGATTAGTACAGAAGCAGTTTTTCCTTCAAATAAAACCTCAAAATTATTTGATGAATCTGATACCCCAAAACCATCGACCGTTTATGGAAAATCCAAATTGTTAGGAGAAGAAAATGTTAAAAAAAATTCTTACTCATATATTATTAGACTGCCAAGAATCATTGATAAATTCAGACAAATTATATCTGTTTTATTGAACAGAATATGCAATGAAGATAAAGTATTAATTTCAAATGATGCATTTAGTACTCCTATTCATTCTGAGTGTGCAGCAGAAGGACTTGTCAAATTAATTATGTATGAAACTGGCTTAAAAAAAATTACACATTTGACTGGTGATAAAATTTTGTCTTTATTTGAAATAATCTTACATTTAATACCTTCACAAGACAGAGTAAAAGTTTATCCAATTGCTTCAAGTTTTTTCGATAAAAACCCTAATGAAAAACTTTTTTTGAATGGTGGAATGAGTTCTTTGGATAACCATACTATAAATTTTGAAAAATCAATATTAGCTTTTAAAAATCAAGGAGTTTAAAAATGACAAAAATTTTATCTACTTTTAATAGAGATGGTGTTGCCTTAATCAAAAATTGTTTAGATGACATCCACATAAATGCTTTGAGAGATGAATATAACAAATTAAACGATAGTGTAACTAATACCGACATTCCTATGGGCGAGCCTATAGTAGTTCTATGGACGCATGTACAAGGAGAACAAAAAAGGATAGTTTCATTAAAAGATTTTCCAACCTTAGGCAATGTTATTAAAAAATTAATAATTCCAACATTAAGATTTAATCTTAAAGAAAAAGCAAAAAGACTTCAGCTATTAGAAAATGTAATATTTAATAAACCTCCCACAAAAGATAACACACTTCAATGGCACCAAGATGTCTCGTATTTTCCATTAAAACCAAATAATCAAATAGCAGTTTGGTTCACTCTGGATGTAGTTACTAAAGAGAGAGGCGCACTTTGTTATGCACTAGGAAGTCATAAATTAGGCGCAAGAGGTTCAACAAGTCTGCACACTAGAGAAAAATATGACAATGAAAACAGGCCTTTAATACCTGAAAATCCTGAGGAAGAAGGTTTGCAAACTAAAATTTTTGAGATGACCCAAAATGACATGCTTGTTCACGATGGGTATACCTGGCATTATTCAGGACCAAATCAAATTGATGGTTTTATACGAAAAGGTTTTTCAGTAAGATTTATCACCAGTGAAACTGTTTTTGATCCCAGACCAGGTCAGGGAGCAGCTTTTACAAAGCAAATAGATATTAAACCAGGAGAAAAACTAATTGGAAATGCTTTTCCATTAATGTAAGGATTAATTAGTTCGAGATGAAACATATGTTTAGTTCCTGCGGTGTCGTTTTAACAGTAAATAAAACCAACTTAATTTTTCAGCTTAGAGATAAAAAAAACTCAATATTTTACCCTGGAATGATTGGTTTGTTCGGTGGTTCGATAGAAAATAATGAAACTCCTGTTCATTGCATAAAAAGAGAAGTTTTAGAAGAAATTAATATTGATATCTCACCAAGTAGATTTAAAAAAATAGCCAATTCAGATTTTTCGTGTCATAATCTTTCAAACGGTGACGAAAGAAGAAGATTTTTCTTTCATTTAAATATCTCTGAAAAAGAGGAAAAAGATATTAATTTAAATGAGGGATATGGTCTCAAAAAATTTTCTTACACAGAATTGCCCTCAATACATAATATTGTCCCAACTGATCTGTTAGCAATTGGTATATACATATCAGAGCTAAATAAAATTAAAATTAATCCAACATAATTGATGATGTTAGATAATTCTCATTTAAGTCTTTTTGAACAGATGCTCAGAATAAGAAGAATTGAAGAATTTATTTCAAAGGAATACAAATTTAATAAAATGAGATGTCCTGTACATTTGTCTATTGGTCAAGAGGCTGTGCCTGTTGGTATATGTAGTGAGTTAGAAAAGACTGATTACACAGTCAGCGCACATCGTTCTCATGCCCATTATTTAGCTAAAGGATGTAGTTTAAAAAAGATGATATCAGAATTGTTTGGAAAATTTAATGGTTGTGCATCAGGGAAAGGTGGCTCAATGCATTTAATAGACCCAAAAGCAGGACAAATTGCTGCTGTTCCAATAGTTGGTAGTTCTATTTCTATTGGAACTGGTGTTGGTTGGGCTGTAAAACTGAAAAAAATAAATAAGATAGTTTGTATTTTTTTTGGAGATGGTGCAACGGAGTCTGGTGCGTTTTCGGAAAGCTTAAATTTTGCTTCGTTGCATAATCTACCAATAATTTTTGTTTGTGAAAATAATTTCTATTCAGTATATTCACAATTAAGCGTGAGACAAAGTAGAAATAGATCAATTTTAGGGATAGCGAAAGCTCATGGTCTAAAATCTTTCCAGGCGAATGGAAACGATATTTTAACTGTTAATGGTGTAGCTAAAAAAGCAATAAGATATCTAAAAGAAAATTCAAAACCAGTTTTTATAGAATTCAAAACTTTTAGATGGTTAGAACACTGCGGTCCAAATTGGGATGATCACTTGGAATATAGAAAAAAAGGTGAACTAAAAAAATGGATGAAAAACTGCCCAATTGATAGGATAAAGAAAAAACTTATTAGTGAAAAAATTATCAACACTGAAGAAATAGAGATTCTAGAGAATAAAATTCAAAAGGAAATTATCGAAGCATTTAAATCTGCAGAAAAAAGTCATTTTCCAAGAAAAAAAGAGCTTTTTACCAACATATATTCATAAAACTTTATTATGAGAAAATTATCATTCAAAAACGCGATCTTAGAGGCAACTGATCAAATGATGAAAATCAATAAAAATATTATTTTAATTGGTTTAGGAGCACCCGATCCAAAAGGTATTTTTGGAACAACATTGGGACTTCAAAAAAAATACGGGAGTCAGAGAGTTTTTGACTCTCCCACAGCAGAAAATTCTGTGACTGGAATTGCACTGGGCGCATCATTGCTTGGAATCAGGCCAATTATTACTCATCAAAGAGTTGAGTTTTCTTTGTTAGCAATTGAACAAATAGTAAATCAAGCAGCTAAAGTAAGTTATATGACAGATGGAAAACTAAATGCCCCTATGGTTCATAGATTAATTATTGGAAGAGGTTGGGGCCAAGGTCCACAACACTCACAAAGTCTAGAATCCTGGTTTGCAAATATTCCAGGTTTAAAAGTTATTATTCCATCAACTCCTTATGATGTAAAAGGTTTACTTATTTCTGCACTAATTGATAACAATCCTGTAATTTTATTGGAGCATAGGTGGTTGCATGAGACAGCAGGATATGTTCCAGAAGGGAGATACGAAATAGAAATTGGTAAAGCTAATATCTTGAAAAAAGGGAGTGATATCACAATAGTTTCATATTCATACATGTTTATTGAGTTACTTAGATGCCAAAAAATTTTAGAAGAAAATGGAATAAACGCAGAACTAATCGATTTAAGAAGTCTTAGACCTCTGGATGAAAAAACAATAATAAAGTCAGTCAAGAAAACGGGTCATTTACTCACAATAGAAAATGGCTGGACTCAATGTGGTGTTGGTAGTGATATCATAACAAAAGTAATAAAAAAAAACTTTAATGATCTTAAAGCTGCTCCTTTAAATCTAGGATTAAAAGATGTCCCAATTCCAAGTTCGAGGTCTTTAGCAAATAGAGTTTATGTCAGCCAAAAGGATATTCTAAAGTCAATAGAAATTATTTTAAATAAAAAATTGAATGTTAATTGGAATTCGTTGCCAAAGGTTCAGGATACTCCTGATTCTTCATTTGAGGGACCTTTTTAGATAGTATTAGATGCAAAAAAACTATACTATAAAGACATAATAAATAAAAAGTTTTTAATAATACGCCACATGAAATTATCAAAATCAAGTAATGATCTAGTTGGTCAAAAAATGTTCCAGATTATGGAAAAAGCGCAACAAATGGAAAAGATAGGGAAAAAAATAATACATTTTGAAATTGGAGATCCAGACTTTAATACACCGACAAACATAAAAAATGCTGCTATAAAATCTATTAACAAAAATCATACTCATTACTCAAATTCAATGGGAATTGAGGAACTAAGAAAAGCTGCATGCAAGATTACAAAAAAATCAAGAGGTTTTGAACCAAGCATGGATCAAGTTCTAATAACGCCTGGTGCAAATTTTCAAATTTTTCTTGCCATTTCATGTATAATTAATCCGGGTGATGAAGTAGTGATTCCTGATCCAAGTTTTGTATCTTATGCCTCTATAGTAAAATTTTTAGGTGGTAAGGTCATAAATATTCCATTAAAAGAAGATAATGAGTTCAGACTTGATCCGAGTGATATCAACAAAAAAATTACTAAAAAAACTAAGATAATAATTATCAACTCTCCGCATAATCCAACAGGCTCAGTAATGAAAAAAACTGAAATTGAAGAAATATTTAAACTAGCTTCTCGAAGAAATATTTTCTTAATCTCAGATGAAATTTATTCAAGAATAATTTATAAAGATTCCTGTACATCTTTTTTTTCATCAAGCTCAATTGATAAATGTAAAAAAAATACAATTTTAGTAAATGGTTTTAGTAAATCATATTCAATGACAGGTTGGAGACTTGGTGTTGTTACAGGTCCAGAGTATTTAATAAAAAAAATGGGTCTTCTTCAAGAAACATCTGTCTCATGCGTACCAAAATTTACGCAAATGGCAGGTCTAGAAGCTTTACTTGGAAGTCAGAAAAAAATTAACGAGATGGTAATCGAATTGAGAGAAAGAAGAGACTTACTTGTAAACGCACTAAATCAAATTAAAGGATTTAAATGTCTGCAACCAAAAGGAGCGTTTTATGCTTTTCCAAATATAAAAGATACAAATTTATCTAGCGAAAAAATTTCAAATATTTTGTTAGAAAAGTGTGGCATAGCAATTGCACCCGGATGTATATTTGGGGAAAATGGAGAAGGTTATATTAGATTTTGTTATGCTAATAGTAAGCAAAATATAAGAAACGGAATGAAAATAATGAAAAAATATTTTGGCAGTAAATAATGAAATTATCCGATTATGTAGCAGATTTTCTTGAAGAAAAGAAGATTAAGAATGCATATGTTTTGACTGGTGGATGCATAGTTCATGTGATAGATTCAATTGCAAAAAAAAAGAATATAAACTATATACCTGTTCAACATGAACAGTCTGGAGCAATGGCGGCTGATTGTGAATCAAGAGTAACCAAAAATATTGGTGTCACACTTGCAACCAGTGGACCTGGTGCAACTAACCTATTAACAGGCATCTGTTGTTCATATTATGATTCAATACCTGTAATAGCTATT
>MDTG01272595.1_pt1 | contig 33683 bp, 30 predicted proteins | sample 811421 | NCBI WGS metagenome assembly MDTG01 (sample SAMN05326645, study PRJNA326480) | marine metagenome | isolation source: seawater | place: Pacific Ocean: South East | collected 2011
GTACCTACTCCAACACCATCTCCATTTATTAAATTAAAAACACCTGGAGGAAATCCAGCTTCATGAATAATTTCAGCAAAGAGCATTGCTGATAAAGGTGCAATTTCAGAGGGTTTTAAAATCATTGTACAACCAGTAGCCAATGCAGGAATTACTTTTAATGTAATTTGATTAATAGGCCAATTCCATGGAGTAATTAAACTGCAAACTCCTATTGGCTCATATAAAATATAATTGTTTGATTTATCACTAAATTTGCTTTCAAATTCAAATTTTTTTAATCTTAAAATAAAATCATTAATATGATCAGCTCCAGAGGAAGTTTGAGCTGAGGAAGACCAATCAAGTGGAGCACCCATCTCATCAGACATAGTTTTTGTAATTTCATCCCATCTCATTTTGTAGATTTTTAATAATTTTTCTAACAAGATTATTTTTTTATTTTTATCTGTAGTACTCCAAGTTAAAAAAGCATCTTTTGCTGCATTAACTGCTAGATCAACATCTTCTTTAGTACCTAATGAAATAATCGCATAAGGATTTTCATTGGAAGGATTAATTACTTCTAGATCATTTTGTTTTATTGGATTAACCCAATTACCATTAATATAAAATTTTCTTTTATTGATCATTATAATTTTCTAGAATTATAAATAGTTTATTTCTTTGTTTTATATTATAATAAATAAATATTCAAAAATAAAATACAATAAGAGATAAAATTGAAACTAGAAAATATAAAACTTGATGTAGATTTTGTTAAATCACAATTCCCTGCATTTGAACATCCATTATCTAAAGATTGGTCTTTTTTTGAAAATGCCGGTGGTAGCTATGTTCCAAAAAACGTAATTAATAGATTAACAGAATTTATGGTATCAACTAAAGTACAACCATATGCAGAATATCCTATGTCAAAAATTGCTGGTGAGAATATGGATTTAGCAATTGAGCTTTTTGCAAAAATGATCAATGCGAAAAAAAAAGAAATTTTGATTGGTGGTTCAACATCAATAAATCTTTACGTCCTTTCAAATGCATTGAAAAAATTTGTTCAACCTGGAGATGAAATTATAGTTACTAATCAAGATCACGAAGCTAATATTAGCCCTTGGCGAAAATTAAAATCTAGTGGTGCAATAATAAAGGAATGGAAACTTAATATAGATAATCATGAATTAGAATTAGAAGATTTAGAAAAGTTAATTAGTGAAAATACAAAAATATTAGCTGTAACTCATTGTTCCAATATTGTTGGATCCATAAATAACTTAAAAAAAATATGTAAATTAGCTCACAGTAAAAACATCATAGTTATAGGGGATGGTGTTTCTTATGCCCCTCATGGTTTTCCTGATGTAAAAGAGTTAGATGTGGATTTTTACACTTTTAGTCTTTATAAAACTTATGGTCCACATTTAGCTTTACTTTATGGAAAAGAAGAAATTATAAAAGAACTTCCTAACCAAAACCATGAATTTTTAGAAGGTAATTATCCTTACACAATCAACCCAGGTGGTCCAAATCACGAAGAATTGGTATCATTAATAGGTATTTATGAATATTTTAATAAATTATATGATCATCACTATGGAAAAGATACAAATTCTATCCAAACAAAAATAAAAAAAATTAATAAGTTAATTTCATCACATGAAGAAATTATTGCAAATCCTATATTAGAATATATCTTTAAAAGAGATGATTTATACCTAATTGGTAAAAATGAAATAAAGGATAAGAATAGAGCTCCAACTATATCTTTCTTTTCAAAGAACATATCATCAAAAGATATTAGTAATATGCTTCTTAAAGAAAAAATTGCAACCAGAAACGATAATTTTTATGCATGGAGATGTTTAAATGCATTAGGTTTAAATACTGAAGACGGTGTTGTACGCCTAAGCTTAGTTCATTATAATTCGTTAAAAGATAGTTCAAATGTTATAAATGCACTTAGTAAAATTTAAAATTTAAAATCAGAATATTTAGAATTTAGTTTATTTTTAATATCAAATAATACTCCATTTTTCTTCAAAAGTTTTAAAATTCTTTTTTTTCCAAAATTTAATATTTTATCATGTGGTACAGTAATGAAGATTGCATCATATTTAGTATTTGGAAAATATTTCAAAAATTTAATATTTTTAATTTTAATTTTGTTGGATATTAATGGGTCGAATATATAAGTATTCTTTACTTTTGTTGATAATTTTTTAGCTATTTCAATAGAAAGCGAGTTTCTAGTATCACCTAAATTTTCTTTAAATGAACATCCTAAAAAAATTATTTTCATTGAATTTAATTTGAACTTTTTTTCACTAGAAACAATAATAAACTTTTTTATTATTCTATTAACTACACCATTATTGATTTTTCTACCTGATAATATAATCTTAGGTTTGTGACCTTCAAGTTGAGATTTATAAGATAAGTAGTATGGATCAACTCCAATGCAGTGACCTCCAACAAGACCAGGTTTGAAATCTAAAAAATTCCATTTAGTTTTTGAAGCATTTAATATTTCATTAAAATCAATATTTAGTTTTTCAAAAATTACTGAAAGCTCATTCATAAATGCAATGTTAATGTCTCTTTGTGCATTTTCAATTACTTTTGCAGATTCAGCAACTTTAATAGATTTTGCTTTAAATGTTCCAGCTTTAATTATAGATTTATATAATTTATCAATTATTGATAATGAGAATTGATTTGAGGCAGATGTGATTTTAATAATATTTTTTAATTTATATTTTTTATCTCCAGGATTAATTCTTTCTGGTGAGTATCCTACAAAAAAATCTTTATTAATTTTAAAATTAGAATTTTTTTCTATTAATGGAATACAGATCTCTTCAGTTAATCCTGGAAAAACAGTAGATTCATAAATAATAATATCACCCCTATTAATTATTTTGGAAATTTCCAGAGTTGCATTTAAAATATTTCTTAAATCGGGTTTGTTGTTTTTATATACAGGTGTTGGTACGGTAATTATATAAATTTTACAGTCTTTTAATAATAAAGAACTTGATACAAATTTAACCTTTTTATTTATCTTTAATAATTTATTTTGTGATAATTGATTAGTCGCATCAAAGTTTTTCTTAAGTTGATTAATTCTTGCCGTAGATTTATCGTAACCTATTACATTATATTTTTTAGATAATTCTTCACATAATGGCAACCCAACATAGCCAAGACCAATTAAACCTATAGGTTTATCAAAGTAATTTTTATTTTTCATGAAATAAATAATTTAAATTTTTAAAGTTTTTAGTTATAAAATTTAGGTATTTTAAGTCAATAGTCTGTATCCAGTGTCTAGTTTCCTGCTTATTATTTTTTATCAATAGCATCATTTCATTTTGATTATATTTTTTTAAAGAATTTATTTCTGTATCATAAATGTAATTTATATCTAAAATAGAATAATATTTATTTTGTTTTTTATTATATATTTTATTTGAATTTATTATAGTATCAGAGCTAATATAAACTGGTTGAAAATTATATTTATTTGTTAAAGTTTCTAACACCCAAGGTGATACAATAAATTCTATATGTGAAAATTGACCTAATTTACTATATCCATTATTAATAAAATATACAGAATCATTATTAATATTTTCTAATTCAATCGAATTATTAATATTAGAAATTATGTCTATTTGTTTCAAATTCCAATTTTTCCAATGGTTGGATAAGTTAAAAATACATAATAATATTATTGAAAGATAAATCCAAATTACAAATTTAAAATTTCTAATTAAATAAATTATTATAAAAAAAAATAGACTACTGTATATATTTACTCTATTTCCTAAATTAAATGAGGAATGAAAATATCTACCCGTAAGTGAAAGCATAAAGATAGAAAGTATTATGATTGAAAGAAAACAAATTATTAATTCTTTAGAGAATTTAATATTTTGAAAACTATTTTTAAATATAAATAAAGTTGTAATAATCGCACACAAACCAAAAAAATCAAAATAATTAAATGAATTTATAATTTTGATATAATTTGATGGTCCAAATTGAACTTCCAATGTAGTAATTATTTGTAATAAAAAATTATAAAATAATAGAAGATAATTGTTAGATATTACAATTTTGTTATCAAATTCTAAGTCATAAAAATATAATTTTATAAATAGATAATAAAATATATAAATACATCCTGGTATAAAAATACACAAAAATTTTGTATAATCTTTTTTAACTAAAAAAATTGTACTTAAACCAATAATAAATGGTGGTGAAGAATAGAAAAAAAATGCACCAGATAAAGAAATTAAGAAACCCAAAATATAAAAATTTTTTTTAAGTAAATAAACTGCAAACATAGCTAGACTTATTGTAAGAGTAAAACCACATGTCATTAACCAATAATTATTTGCATCATGAATGGGATAAAATAGATATATAAATGAGAATATAGATGCTTCTTTTTTCTTAAAATAATCTGATAAAAATAAATAAATTAAAAAATAACATATAAAATGTAAAAAAATTTTAAAAAAATCATAAATAAATAATAGTTCATTACTCGCAACAGCATAAATCCAATATATCAGATAGTAATTTAAAGGTGCATATATATTTTGCCCTTTTGAGTCAAAATTAAAATAGTTTGCAAAATAATTTTTTTGAAAAATTTCAATTATTGTATAGTCATCTGAATGGATACCTGTTTGAAAAATTAAATAAAAAATTAATATAAAAAAAAAAATATGATTAAGATAAATTTTATAATTCACTTTTTATAATATAATCTGGTCTATTATTCAGATTCTCTAAAATTCTTCCTAAATATTCTGTGATAATACACATAAACAAAAAGATTAAAAACAACACAAAAGAAATAAAAGTATAAAATAATGTAAATAGGCTTATGTCTTTGTAAATAATTTCATATATTATAAAAGGTAAGCACATAATAAATAAAATTAAAAAAATTAAAGAAAAATAAAGTGGTAATTTTCTTGGTAGCTTAGAAAAATTAAATATACCATCAAAAGCAAAACTAAATTGTTTTAAAAGACCAATTTTTGAGGAGCCTTTTTTTCTCTTTTCAAGATTGTATTGAATTAATTTTTCTCTATGCCCAAACCAGGGTATAACTCCTCTTAAAAAAATATTTTTTTCATTTAAATTAATAATATTATTAACTACTTTTCTATTAAATATTTTAAAATCGGAAATATTATTTTTGATTTTTATATTTGATATTGTATTAAAAAAATAATAAAAAAACTTTGATAATGTATATTTAATACTCAAAAAATTAATTTTTCTTTCACAGGAAACTAAATCAATGTTATTTTTTTTTAATTCATTATAAAGTTTTGGAATTAATTCAGGAGGATGCTGTAAATCACTATCCATCGTTAAAACATTTTTACCTACGGCTTTCCTTATTCCACACAATAATGCCTTTTGATGACCAAAATTTCTATCAAATTGGAATGCTTTTAGTTTGCCTTTGAATTTTTTTTTTAAATCCTTAATCAATACCCAAGTATTATCATTTGATCCATCATCAACCAAAATTATTTCAAAATCTGAGGTAAATTTTTTTAAATTATCATAAACTCTATTCACAAATTCAACAATGTTATCTTCTTCGTTGTAACAAGGAGAAATTACTGAAAGTTCAATTTTTTTTTTCATTTAAAATATGATTTATATCATTTAAATATTGATTTATAACAAATTTTTCATCAAAATTTTCCTCTATGTGTTTTCTTGAATTTTGAGCTAATTTTTTTCTAGATACTGTGTCTAATTTAATAAATTTCTCTATTGAGTCTATTAATGACTTAGTATCTTTAGGCTTACATAAAAATCCATTAAAATTGTTAATTACAATATTATTACAACCCGGAACATCTGATGCAATTAGTGGTCTTCCAATAGCTGCTGCCTCTAACAAAATTTTAGAAGAACCTTCTCTATAAGAAGGTAAAATGATACAGTCACTTTTATTAATATAACTTATTACATCATCTGTAAAATTAAAATGATTTATATAATTTGATTTCTTCAAGTCTTCAATATCTTTAAAATTTATGGATGAACTATTTTTTTGATCTATACTACCTACAATATTAAAAATAGTATTTGGATATTTTAATTTAATAGTTTTTATAGCATTTAACAATTCAATAATTCCCTTTTCAACTATTAATCTTGATATAAAAGAAAATGTAATTTCTTTATTATTATTTAATTCTTTAAAATGAAATTTTTTCAGATCTACTCCCGAGCCCTGGATTATTTTAAAGTTTTGAGATTTTATGATTTTGTTATTTATAAAATACTTCTTATCAAATTCATTTTGAAAATAGATTAATGAGGTTTTTTTTAATGAAAAGTAATAAACTGTTTTAAATAATAATGATAAGTAGGGATTTTTCAGAAATACTGTCCCTAAACCTGTTATATTTACAATATTTTTAATATTAATAAATCTAGATATTATAGAAGAAAAAATATTTGGCTTAATTGTAAAGGAAAGAATTAAATCTGGTTTAAATTTAATTATTACTTTTAATATTTGTAAAAAAAGATATAAATTACCAATAATATTAAAAGAATTGCTATAAAATTTTATATAATATACATTTTTTGAAGGAATATTAAGCATTGAATTAGATGTATTTTTTTCACAAAGAATACCTGTTTCATAACTATTATTTAAATTTATAATTAAATTTTTTCTAAAGTTATTTAGATTCCACAAATTATTTGAAATGATTAATATTTTCATAAAAAAAGTAAGTTATTATAAGGAAACCATGAATAGAAGTGGGTAGCATTTAATATCCAAAATATATATAGAAAAACGTAAATACATATTACAATCATAGTATTTATAAATTTTATATCAAAATTAGAAATCATATAAAATCTTGTAAAAAAGATAATTTGGATTGGATAAAAATAATACATTAATCTATCAACTAAAGTAGAGTAATAAAATACAAAAGGAAATAATGCTATTGAAGCTAATGCAAAAATTTGCCAAATAATTTTTTCATTTCTCTCTAAATTTAATTTTTTACTAAAAAACAAAAACAAAAAACAAACTAAAGTATTAAATAAGCACCTAAAAAAAGCACCTTTTGATTCAAAATATAAACCATCTCCTAAAAAAAAGTAAAAAAGCCGTTGAAACTCTTCTTTCATATTTAAGTAAAGTATTATTATAATTAAAGAAGAAATTATAAAAAAAATAATTTTTTTGGTAAGTCCAGTAGTAAGAAAAAAAGGTATTAAGAAAAAAAGAACTAAAGATTTATGAAATAAAGTTCCTATGAAAACTAAAAAAAAGAATGAAGTATATTTATTATTAATAATCGCATAAATTGCAAATATTAAGAAAGAGAATGCTATTGATTGTCTAGTATAACCAATACTTAGTAAGTTTATTAAAAATGGAAAAGATATAACCATCGCTAACCATGGATTTGGTTGATTTAAGCAAATAATTGAAAGTGCTAAAATAAAAATTACAGATGAAAATCCAAAAAAAAAATAAATATTTAAATCAAGTTTTTTAATTACCCATAAAATTAACTCAAATAGATATTCAGAACGGTATTCTAAGCTTAGGAAATTAAATGTATTTAATCTATTTTCAAGAATATATTTATAATTTGTCCAATCTCCTCCAATATTTTCTCTTAATGATATAAAAATAAACAAGGTAAATAAATACAAATACCAGCCTGGTATAAAAACTTTGTTTTTAGAAATTTTAGGAAACAAAGAGGATAAAATTGGTATGGTAAAAATAAAAAAATATGGTGTCATTTTATTAATTCATTAATTGTTTTATTAAGATAATATTCCTCCCATGGAAGACTCTTATAATCTAATTTATTAATTATTTTTTCAGAAGATAGAACTGAATATAAAGGTCTCTTTGCTTTAAAATTCATATTAATTGTTTTTTGAGGTTCAATAATACAATTATAGAATAATGCATTTTTTATTAGATTAGCAAAATCAAACCAAGTTAATGCTCTTCCATTTCCGGAAAAATGATAAATTTGATTTTCTACACTTTGAAAATTATGATTCAATACTATACTCCAAATTAATTGAGATAAATCTTCACATGGAGTTGGAGTAAATATTTGATCATTAACTACACTTATTCTTTTTTTATCTCTTATTAAATTAATCATTTTTTTTACAAAGTTAACACCATTTTTACTGAACAAAGAAGAGGTGCGAATTATATTATAGTTTTCAATATATTTTTTAATATTATTCTCACCTAACAATTTACTTTTTCCATATTTATTTATTGGATTAGTTATATCTAATGGATGATAAGGTGTATTCTTATTACCATCAAAAACATAATCAGTAGAAATATGAATTAAAAAAATTTTTTTATTTATAACTTTACTTATTGTTTTTAAAAAGTAAGAATTAGCATCAAAAACTCCATCATCATTTTCAGCTTTTTCCACATTTGTATATGCTAAAGAATTAATAATAATGTTTGGAGCAAAATTATTAATAATATTTTTCAAATTTTGCTCTATAAGTATTTTTCTACCGTATACTGTATCTATTTTAAAGTTAATGCTATCAGGCACAGTTCTCAATAAAGATTTTCCTAATTGACCACTATGACCCAATAACAAAACTTTCATATTTTATAATTATTATTCAAATACTCTTTCAAACATATTTTCCAATTTCTCATAACATTTAAATTTAGATTATTTAATTTACGATTTTCTAATCTTTCAGATAAAGGTCTTTTTGCATAATATTCATTTTTAAAAAAATTAGAATCTACTTCATTTATATTTATTTTATCAGACAATTTTAAAATTTTTAGCATTTCTCTAGCCACATCTAATCTAGAAGTTTCTCCCTCACAAACTAAATTAAAAACACCGGTTAGATTATTTTCTATTAGCAACTTAAGATTATTAGCAAAATCATAAGTGTAAGTTGGTGTTCCTAGTTTATCATTAACAACATTTAAATTTTGAACATTATTTTTTATCTGTTTATATATTTTATTAACAAATTTTTTATCTTTCTTAGGTCCTCCACCCATCATCCAACCTGGTCTTAATATTAAAAATTGTGATAAATTTGACTGGATATATTCTTCACTTAATGCTTTAGTTTTTGCATATTGACTAATTGGAGTTGGTAAATCATCATCATAATATATATTTTTTTTTCCATCGAATACACCAGCAGAACTAATAAATACTAATTTAATATTATTTTTTTTACATAAATTTACAGCAAATTTTACAGAGTTATAATTTGTTTCAATTGCATCATTTGGATGTTTTTCACAAAATTCTAAATCAGTATACGCTCCAATATGAAATAATAATTTTGGTTTATAATTAATAACCATTTTCTCATATTTATCACTTTCTCTAAAATCTAAATAATCTATCCAATCATCATTTACATTTAAATCTGTACAATATAATTCATAACTAGTTCTAAAGTTATTATAAATAGCTTCACCTAACATTCCACCACATCCAGCAACAAATATTCTATTATTTTGATTCATTTAATAACCATTGATTTAGTTGAATGATAGACCATAAAATATGTTCATTATTATTTTTATTATCTGTATGATCTTCAAATATCTTTTTCACAACTGGGTAGTTTAATATATCAAATTTTTCAATTATTTTTTTGGATAATAAGTCATTTGTCCAATCCTTTAATTCATTCTTAATCATTTTTTTAATAGGAACAGCAAAACCATGTTTAGGTCTATAAATTAAATTATTTGGTAAATATTTCTCTAAAATTTTTTTAATGATATATTTTGATATTCCATTATTAATTTTAAAATTTATTGGAATTTTTTGAGAATATTCAATTAAATCTTTTGATAAAAAAGGAGATCTAACTTCAAGGCTACTATACATTGAAGCTCTATCAACTTTACATAATATATCGTCAGGTAAATAATATTTTAAATCATTATTCATCATTTGTTGTTCAAAATTATTGTTATAATCATCAAAATCTATCATTATATTTGATTTCTCTAAGTTATTGATATTCGAGTGAAAAAAATTATAGGGTAAGTTTTGATTAATCATAGACTCATAAAATGATTTATTATCAGTAAGTTGTTTTAGTTTCTGAATAATTTTATAATTCCTTTGATCTTTGTTTAAAGTTTCTTCATTTATTAATAGATTTAATAAAGGATTGATTAAAAATTTCATTTTTTCAGTATTACACATCTTTATAAATAATCTTTTCAAAGATTTAGGAGTGAAATTAATATAATTTTTATACCTATTATAATATAAATATCGATTATAACCTCCAAATAATTCATCACCACCATCTCCTCCTATTGCTACAGTGGCATGTTCTTTTATTTTTTTACAAATAAGAAACGTAGGAATTTGTGATGAGTCTGAAAAAGGTTCTGAATAAATTTCTGTTAAAATTGGTATGGTGTTTATAATTTCTTTTTTTGAAATATTAATTTTGTGATTTTTTAAACCTAAAATATTTGAAATTTCTTTCGCATAAATTGATTCATTATATTCATGATCATCATAGGATACAGTAAATGTGTCAATTTTTTTTGTGATTTTGCTTAAGATAGCCGCAATAAGTGATGAATCTGTCCCCCCAGATAAAAAAGAGCATATAGGAACATCTGAAATCAATTTTTGTTCAACTGATTTTGTTAAAAGGCTTTCAACTTTTTCACTGATATTACCAGGTTTATCATAGAATTTATTATCATTAATCGTCCAATAAGAATTTATTTTTAAATTTTTAGATTTAATTTCATTAAAATTTTTATATTCAAAATATTCAAAATTGTTTAAATCAATATAAAGATATGAACCTTGTGGAAGTTTGAAAGTACTTTTATAAATAGAATATGGGCAGGGAATATAATTTAAATAAAAAAAATTTTGAATAGCTTCATTATTTATTTCTCTATTATATTTAGGGAGATTTTTAAATGATTTTATATCAGATGAAAATGTAAAGTAATTTTTATTGAAATGAATATACAGTGGTTTTTCTCCAATCCTATCTCTACAAAGATAAATTTTGTTTGTTTTTCTATCTAAAAAAGAAAACGCAAACATCCCATCAATTTTTTTCAATGCATTTTCAATACCTTCATTTAATAATAAAATTAGTAAAGTTTCTGTATCTGAAGAGGTTTTGAAATAAACATTATAATTTTTTTTTAAATGTTCTCTTAATTCAATATGATTATATATTTCTCCATTAAAAATAATTACATATCTTTTATCATTTGAAAACATTGGTTGATTTGAATTAGATTTTAAGTCAATCACAGATAATCTTTGATGGCCAAAATAAATATAATTTTCGTTTATGTTTTCTTCAAAAAATCCAAAATTATCTGGACCTCTTAAAAATAATTCTTTTGTTGCGATATCAAGGTGATGTTTTGAAATTTTATTATCAATATTACTTATAAAACCAAATATTCCACACATTTTATTAAATATAATTGATATATTAATAATACTATATAGAAAACAAATAATTATGATAGAGGATTTCTTTCAAAATAAATTTCAAAAAATCGAAAGTGACATATATGTTCTAGAAAAAGAAGATGATTATACGGCAAATTTTGGAAAACAATGGAGAGACTATAGAGACGTTCAAATTGATAGTATTAATAAATATAAAATATCATATGAATATTTAAATGATATTTTTTTTAATGATTTAAATATATTAAAAGAAAAGAAAGTACTAGAAATTGGTTGTGGGGCTGGACGGTTTACTGAGTATATTGTTAAATATTGTAAATCATGTTTTTCATTAGATTTATCACAAGCAATTTATTTTAATGTAGCAAAAGGAAACAATAAATTAAAATTAATTAAATGTAATTATATAAATCTAAAACCAAAAAATAAATTTGATATTGTCTTGTGTAGAGGTGTTTTACAACATACTCCAAATCCAGAAATATATTTATTAAAATTATTTGAATTTATTGATAAAAATGGCACAGTAGTTTTTGATATATACAAAAAACCAAAATTATTTTTTTTAAATTTTAAATATATTTTATGGAGACCCTTAATACAAAAATTAGTGAGTTATGAAAATTTTGAGAATTTTCTTAAAAAACATGTTTCAAAATTATTAAAAATTAAAAGAATTTTAAAAAAAATGTTTATATTAGATATAATTTCTGACAACATTATTCCCATATGGGATTATAAAAATAAAATAAAAATGTCAGATAAAGAGTTAGAAAAATGGGCAATTCTTGATACACTTGATGGAATTTATGCCAAATATGATTTTCCTCTAAGCTTTAATAAAATAATAAAGATACTTAATAAAAATAATATTAAAGTATTAAAATCAAATAAAAAGAGAAATTTTTTTTTATGTCAAAAATTTTAGAAATAATTTTCTCGGTAAATACATTATTAAACTAAATATTTCATAAAATTTAGAAATTTTAATTTTATTATTGAAATACATTGCTTTAGAATAAATGGTCATCAATTTGTTACCTCTATAGGAGGAAAAAATATATTTTGAATCTAGTTTATAATTATTTTTTTTGAAAAAATATTTTATTGAAGAAATACTAAAAAAATTTAGATGATAATCTAAATAAATGTTTCTTCTAAATAATATTTTATATAATAAACTTCTTTCATCAGGAACTTCAATTAATAATAGAGTCTTTTTTGAAATATATTTTTTTAATTCTAAAAAAAATTCATCTAAATTAGAAATATGCTCAAGTACATGTGACAAAATAATAATATCATATGTATTACTAGATAGATTATTTATTATTTGTGGGTCATAAATATCAAATAGAACTCTTTTTGAATATTTATTCTCAATCAATTCAAATATCTTATTTGATAAATAACCGTCATCTCCTCCAAAATCTAATATCTTTATTTTTTTTTGATTACTTTTATTTAAATAATCTAAGATATCATCTTTAATTATATTTATTCTCTTATTTTCACTCTTATAGTGAAATTTATTATCTAAATTATAAGAATATTTCTTATTAGGAAATTCATTTGTAAATAGGTTTTTCCTTATTTTTGAGGCCTCATTAGAATATAAGAGATTTGAATTAATATTATTAGAAACAAATATATGAAAACAATTAAGGCAGAAATTTATTTGATAATTTAATTGTTTTATATTTAAAATTTCTAAAATACTTCTTTCAAACCATTTAAGTGAGTTACTTCTTTTAATTAATCTATTATAAATGATTTTAGTATTTTTATTTAAACACACATTACACTGATAATTCTTATTTTTTAACATAATAACGAAGAGATTTAAGTTCTTTTAATTTATTAAATGAATATGTTTTAGGATCGAAATTTAGAAAAAAAGGTTTTACATAAAATTTTTTTTTATATAAAATTTTAACACTATCTAAAAAATTTAATTCATGATTTTTTTTTATATTTTTTTTCATGTATTTTAAAATATTCATGATTTTTTTATTATTTATTATAAAAAATCCCAAGTCTTGATAACCATAATCTACAAATTGATTTCTTCTTTGAAAAAGAACATTATTTATTTTATTTTTTTTATCTATTAAAAAAGTTACATAAGGATTTTTTTTATATTTTAATGGTATCAAAATAGAGCTAATTAAAATTTTATTATTAAAATAATCTTTAAAAAGTTGAATAATCTTTTTATTTTCAAAATAAATATCACCCCAACAAACAAAAATATTGCCCTTATAATCATAATTATTATTAATATGCAACAAACCATCGAGTAGAGCCATACCATCACCACTTCCAGGTTTTGATTTAATAAAAAATAATTTTTTATGATATTTTTTATCAATTCTATTTAAATATTTATTTTTTTCATCTTTATTCTCATTAATTATAATAAAAAAATTTCTAATATAGTTACTTAATGATTTAATTTGATTATTTATTACTGATTCTTTGTTTATTTTTAATAATGCCTTTGGGAGTTTTGTATTCATTCTTTCGTTACGACCAGCACAAGGTATTATTGCATCAATTTTAAATGACATTTTTAAAGATTTTATTAATTAATTTCCTTACAACATTATAATTGTGGATTCCAGATGAATTTTTAATTTCAAAATTTTTAATTATAAATTTAGATTTACACTTTAAATTAGTATCTATATCAATTTTAATCATTTTTTTATTATTTGACTTATTGATTAAAATATAATCAAAGAAATTATATATATTAAATTTGTATTCATTTTTAAAAGATAAAAAAAAACTTATCCTGTCAAAATAATCGGATAATTTATAACCCTTAGTATCGTTATCATTTTGTATATTTAGTATAAGTATTTTTTTAGCTTTAGGGTTTATATTTTGTAATAAACCTTTTGTCATATATGTTGGAAACAAACTACTGAATTGTGTTCCAGGAGCAAAAAAAATATATTTACTTTTTTGAATATTATTTTTTGATCTTCTATCTAATTTTGGCTTTAGATAGTATTTTTTTTTTAAATATTCAATTTTATCATTTAAAATATTTATGCAATTGATTTGAATAATATTTTTTTTAGTTAAGTTAGTTTTATTAAAAAAAATATCAACTATCTTATCTTTTTTATTATAATTAACAATTTGCTCTTCACCAGTAATTATTTTCCCTTTTTCGGTAAGTGCAAATAAGTAAAGATTTTCACAGTCATTAAAAAAAACTTTAGTTTTAATTTTTAATAACTCTCTAACTATTTTTTCAGAACTATTATATGTTTTAAATTTAATCGCTAAATATGCATAAACAAGATTTGCTATTGAAAAATCATTAGATTTAAATTTTCTTTTATTGAAAACAAATAATTTGAAAGCTAAAAAAATATATTTCTTTAATTTAATAGGATAATCAGAAATATTTACTTTATTTAATATTAACAACTCCTCTAATTTTGTTATAGAAGAAATATTATTATTAAAATTTTTGGTTGATAACCTTTTGTTAAAAAAATCTAAATTAGTTTTATTACTAAAATATTTATAAGATAAACTATGGATTTTTCTTAAATCTGATGGCCCTAGAATTTTATAATTTAAAAATTTTCTTAGCTCTCCAGAAGATTTTCCATTATCATACAGGTTTATTAGTGAATTAATTTCTAAAATTTTCTTGTAATCATTAAAAATTTTAAATAAAAATTCACTTCCAGAACCACCAGAAATAATTAAAATTTTTTTTTTTAATTTCATTTGTATTTTCCACCCAACCCAATAACACCATGATAATAACCAAGAAAATAATTGTATATATTATTTAAAATTTTATTTGATTTACTAAAGTAAAAAATAAAAAAGATACCAATAAAAAATTTAATGTTATGCGCTAAAAAGTATAAAATAAAATCAATATATTTTTGTTTGAAATTTCTTTTCAAAAAAAATAGTGAATTTCTTACTGAATAATAGAGCCATCTATCATTAGAATACTTTATTCGGCTTCCTGTTGATGTATCGTGAAAAGCAACTGCAGAAGAACAATAATAATTTAAATAACCGGAATTTTTAGCCCTAAACATAATTTCATGATCATCATAGTATATAAAGTAATCTAAATAAAACCAGCTTACCTTCTCATATATTTCCCTTGGAATTAAAATCATACACCCGTTAGGCGCATCAATTGATCTTGAATTTTTGTATATTTTTAGAGATGCATCAGCATTAATACCAATACCTTTAGCAATTGCAAAAATGGGATGCAACTTACTACCAATTGCTTGAATTAATTTTTTATCTTTATAATATCTTATTTGACCACCAATTATACCTTTTATTGCAACGTGTCCTGACATCTTAACCATTTCTAAAAGACAATTTTTATCAAGAATAACATCTTCATCCATTTTTAGTATATGTGTCCAATTGTTATTTAGATGTTTTAATGCTTCAAGAAAACTTCCAGAAGATCCAACATTTTTTTCTAAACTAACTAACTTTATAATATTTTCATTTGATAAATTATTTTTTAATTTATTTATTTTTGTTACTGTTTCATCTTTAGAATTATTATCAATAATTATTATTTCGTATGAATTTTTTGGAAAGTTTAAATCTATTAAGGATTTTAGACATTCTGTAATGATATCGCCCCTATTATAACTAGAGATACATATTGAAACAAATGGGTTTTCTAACATTAATTAAAGTTTGTTATAAATTTCTTTATAAATTTTATACGCATAATCAAGTGAAAGATTATCTATAGCTATTTTATTACATCTGACTGACATTTCAATATTGTTCAAGTTATTTTTGATAAATTTATCTAACTCATATACACTTTGATTGTTATATACATATCCGATTTTATTATTATTTATTAATTGAGAGATATCATTATTAAAATTATTACAGATAAGTGGTATACCTAATGATAAATATTCAGCTATTTTAGTTGGAAAAGTAGCCTTAACAGAGAAGTTACAATTCAGAAAGAAAAACCCGTAATCAATATGTTTTAATTCATCAATTATTTGATCTGAATTTAAGTTTTTAAATATTATTTTTTTTTTATTAAGATTATTTTTTTTTATTTCATCAATAATATGTGAATATTGATTATTTGTAAAAATAAATAAATTATAGTTTTTGTCGATATTATATAAAGATGAAAATATTTTTATAATTTTTTGAAAATTATAAGCTTTTGAGGTTGAGCCCATATAGCATAAATTTATTTTATTGTTTTTGTTTTCTTTATTATTTAAAAATGTATATTTTGATGTATCAGCACAAGTAGGGATGACATGTATTTTTTTTGTATCTATGTATTGTGATAAGTGTTGCTTTGCATCAGAAGTGAGACAAATAATATAATTACATTTTTTGACAAAATACTTTTCTAATAAATTAATTATTAGAAAACTTATACTATTATTTTTCCACCCCATTCTATCTTTCTTTTCATGATGCCAGAAACCTCTAGTATCAAATATTATTTTTAATTTAAAAAATAAACTAGGGATTATCAAAAAAAACAAAGGAAAATACCCCCTAACGTGAAAAGTAAATTTGTTATTAATTGTAAAATATATTGAATAATAAATGGTAATGAAAAAAATATAAATTACATGAAAAAATTTAAGTGAATTGTAAAAATATTTTTTTCTTATCCAAAAAATATTATTTGATTTTAGTTTTTTACTTACTTTTTTAAAATAAAAATTATTACTTAAGTCTGTTAATTTTTCAAATGTTAATAAATTAACTTTTCCAAAATTAGATAAAATTAAAACATAATTTAATATTTGAGATTCACCTAAAGCATTCAATATTCCATCATATGATAAATAGTAGATTTTCTTTGGTTTTATTTCCATTTTATTTAATTATTTATTCTAAACATTGATATAAATGCTCCAAATATATATCCTGGCATTTTTACAATATCTAATAATAATCCTAAAGTGCCTATCAAAAGAAATTTAGTTGGAAAAATATTTTTAAATAAGACTAAATTTGATAATGGTTTATATATTCCTCTATATAAAATTAAAATTACAATGATAGATACTAAATAAATTTTAGTTATATGAGGAATAATAAAAGCTGAACTTTCAACAAATAATGCAAAAAAAGTATTCCATTTTAGGATACAATAAGAAATTATAAGTAAAGTTAATATTTTTAAGGTTTTACTCAAAATACCCTCATAAAATCCCCTGTAAATAACATTGTTTACTAAAATATTTAGAAACATGAACAAAATTATACTTATAAAATATATTTTTGTAATATTAGGAATATAAAGTGGATTGGAAGACCAGCCTCCAATTAAAAAATTCCACCTAGGTATAATTAAAAGTGTTAATAATAAAAATAAGCTAAGATAAAGATGTTTAGTATTTATTTGAATATCTGTTTTTGCTGAATGAAAAGAATATAAAATATATTTTCTTATTAATTTCAATAAACTACTATTATGATCAGAATATATTAGATAATTATCATAGTTTTTATTTTCATTATTATTTTGAGCATTTATTCTGATTTTCCATTCTAAATCCTCTCCTGCCCTAAGATTCTCTTTAAAAGGGTTATTTTTTACGAAAGATTTTTTTACAAATGTACCGGGAACTGTATTATAAATTAATTCTCCATATGAGCTAAAATAATGATTTTCCTGAAGTGAATTGTTTGGAATAAATTTAGTTTTACCAATTAAATATTCTTTATTTATTTTATTGAAATAATTTAGATTTGTTTCAAAATATTTTTTATTACTAGGAATTGTTTTAGTATCTAAAAAAAGAAGCGTTTCATATTTAGCTAAATTTGATCCAATATTTCTGCTTAAACCAGGAAAACCAATTTTAAAGTAATAATTATTAAAATAACTTTTATAAAAAATTTTTAAATTTGAACTTAAATTATTAAAATATTCATAAATTTTGTTATTTGTACTAGAATCAACTAATATAATTTCGTTAGGTTTTATAGATTGATGCTCAATTTCATTTATTAAAATCTTTAGATAACTCAGATCATTGCATACCGGAATAATAATGCTAAAGTTCATTTACATTTTATAATTTAAATTTTTATAAACGTAAATATCATATTCTATATTATTTATATCCATTTGAAAATAATTAATATTTTTAATATTTTTTTGATCAGTTAACTTATTTAATATAAAATAATCATATTCATTTTTATTTTGTATTTTTTCATAATCATTTTTCCCAAATTTCATTTTTAAATTATCATTACTGTAATAAATTAAAAAAGTATCTAACAAACCATGTTTTATATAAATTTTTTCAGGATTTAAATTGATAATAAATTGAGATGAATTTTTTCCAATCTTACTAAATATGTGAAAATTATTTACTTTTAATATTGAGCTATAAAATAAATACAAAGATAATAGAACTGCAATTAAATTATAGAAAATTTTAAAATTATTAGAACTTATATTAAAATAAATAATTGAAAGAAGAAAAATAAAACTAGGAATTAAAAAAACGAAAACTCTTTCTGGAGCTATTACATCCTGAATCAATGTAAATATAAATGGTAGAAAATTGAATATAGAAAAGATTATTAAAAAATTCTTATTTCTTTTAAATCTTATAAAGTTAAATAATAAAAAAAGATATAAAGTATAAAAAATTATTAAATTATTATATAAGTAGCTTAGCGTAATAATGAAATAATGGTTTATAAAATCAAATAAGTTTATTTCTTCTGAAGAACTCACGAATTTATTATCAAAAACTGACCCAAAACCTGAAATAATAAATATTGGGCTGTAAAAGATAAAAAGTAAAAAAGTTATTATAACAAAATATAAAGTAAGCTTAATAATAACATTATAGTTATTATTTAAAAGATGGAATATAGACAAAATTATATAATAAATAGTAAAAAGATAAAGATTACTTGGATTGACAGCAACAGAAAAGAAAAAACATATTGATATAATTATCAATGTTTTATTAGTATTCTTATCATTTAAGAATATTATTTTATAAAAATAATAAAATGAAATATACGACAATAGTATTATTAAACCGTATCCTCTGCCTAAATATCCATATGATATTACAGGAAAGATAAGACTAACTATTAATGTTGTTACTATTGCAGTTTTAAAATTAAATAATTTTATATTTGAAAAATATACAAAAAATAAAAACAAATTTATTATTATTAAATTTATTATTCTATTACCTAACAATTCATTTGAAATTAATAATTGAAACATATTAGTAATTAATGAATATAAAACATGATTATTTGGTGCTGGATAATAAGCAATAGAAGAAAAGAAGCCTTTTTGTGTAAAATTTATAATTGTAAATGCTTCATCATATGAGACAGGCATATTTAGCAAAAAAAATATTTTTATAATCAATGAAGGAATTATTAAAATAATGAAATATATATAATAATGTAATTCAAATTTTTTTAATTCACTTAATATGTGTAAAATTATATTTAAAAAATTTTTTGAAAGTAAAATAAATGTTTTTTTATAATAGAATAATAATAATAATATTAAAATATATAAAATTATTATTAAATTAATTTTTATAAATGTATTTTTTGAAAATAATTGACTAATTTTATTTATATTTTTTTCTGAATTTGTTAATATCGAAATTATTTTAATAATTTCAGTATTTTCATAATAATTAATAAAAAATAATATTGATGAAAAAAATATTATTAGAACTAAGAAAAAAAAATTTAAAAATAATTTCATTTAAATAATGAATATTTAAAAATACAATATATAGCTCTGATTCCATCTTTAAAACCAATTTTCTTTCCTTCTTCATATGATCTTCCGTAATACGAAATACATACTTCATAAATAATTGGTTTAAGTCTTGCAATTTTAATTGTTATTTCAGGTTCAATGCCAAACCTTTTTTCATTTAAATTAATTTTTTTTATAATATCAGTTTTAAAGACTTTGTAGCAAGTTTCCATGTCACTTAAATTGAGATTGGTAACAAGATTAGTTAAAAGAGTTAAAAAAGAATTAGCCAATTTGTGCCAAAACAAATGTATTCTTTGTTCGTCCCCACAAAACCTTGATCCATATACCACATCAGCCTTTCTATTTATTATTGGATTAATTAATCTATTATATTCAGAAGGATCATACTCAAGATCTGCGTCTTGTATAATTATTATATCTCCAGTAACTTTTTTAAAACCAGTTCTTAATGCAGCACCTTTACCCTGATTATATGAATGAAGTAATAATTTAGTATTTGGATATTTTAATAGTATTTTTTCCTGTAATATTTCTCTTGTTCCATCTGTAGAAAAATCATCAATAATTATAACTTCAATATCAAATTTTTTATAATTATAAACTTTGTCAACTAATTCTGAAATTGTATTATACTCATTATAACATGGTATTATTATGCTAATTTTACTTACTTTCATCCAAATCAAAAACTTTTATATATTTTAAAGAAACTCCTTCAATAGAATAATTCTTTAAAATTTCATCATAATCGGAATTATATTTAACATTCTCAAAAGATTGCATTATTGCGCTAGCTAAAGCTTGATAATCCTTGATTGGAACAAGTAATCCATATTTTCCATTTTTTAAAATTTCTGAAGGACCACTTTCACAATCAGTACTAACAATTTTAATTTTAGAAATTAAAGCCTCAATTAATACAAGTGGAAAACCGTCATAATCTGAACTATTTATAAATAAATCAGCATTACTTAAATAGGGAATGACATTTTCTTTATAGCCAAGAAGAAAAACATTATTGTTTAAATTATTATTTAAAATGTAATTTTTCAAATTTTTTTTTTCTGCTCCATCACCAATTATATACAAATTAATTTTTAGTTTACGTAAAACTACTTTAAATGCTTTTAATAAATTCATAAAATTTTTTTGTGGTTTTAGATTCCCAATACTTACTGCACATAAAGTATCTTTACTAATATCAAATAATTTTTGTCTTAAAGAAGAGTCTTTTTTTAGATCTATTGCATCAAATTTTATGCCATTGTTTATTACTATAATTTTATTTGTGTTTAATTTAGTAAATTTTTCAAATTCTTTTTTGATTGTTTGTGAAACTACTATATTTTTAAAAGCAAATTTATATGTAAAATTAATAATTTTAAATAATAATGGTTTATTAATTTTTAAATGAGAAGAATAAAGATTTGCGTAAGGACAATGATCAACAGTAATCAATTTTGATTTTGTAAAACTTATCAACTTAGATAAAATAGTAATAGAAGTAAGTGGCCACATTGCAGTAACTATAATATCTGGTTTATTATTTAAAAAAAATATAGTTAAGGGGATCAAAGAATATTTAATTTTTTTTACATTCAGAATTTTTAAATTAATTTTATTATTTAAAAATTTTTTTAAATTTGTTTTATTATGTAATATAGCTACAGTAACATCAAAACCTAGTTCTACCCATGAGTTAGCAAGATAAATATGTAGTCTTTCTGCACCACCATTTTCTAATGATGGTAAAATTATTGAAATTTTTTTTTTCACTTTTTAAAATAATTTTTTTTGTACCACTCTATTGTATAATTAAGTCCTTTATCAATATTAGTTGTGGGTTTCCAATTTAGTAATTTCTTAGCTTTGTTATAATCAGTATATTGATTGTTTATCTCATTATTAGCAATATTAAGTATTTCAAAGTAGTTTTTATCTTTATTTAATTTTTTTAAAATTTTTTTTACAATCTCAATAACTTTAATTTTTTTTCCAGTTCCAAAATTAAAAATAGTATCATTTAACTTTACATTATTTGATTTCATATAATTTAATAATTTTACATATCCATTGACTAAATCATCAACAAAAATATAATCTCTTATATATTTTCCATCTGATCTTAAATTTATTTTTTTATTCTTAAGTAAAGAAATTATTGTTTCTGGAATTAATCTTTTCGAATTCATATCTCCCGGACCATAAATATTAACACTTCTTGTTACTGATGTTTTAAGATTGTAATGATAATTATATGTTTGAACAATCTTATCTGCAGAAGATTTAGAAACGTCATAAGGGTGAAGACCATTTAGTGGATATGTTTCTTTGTAAGGTAACTTATTATACTTGCCATAAGCTTTATCACTAGAACTAAAAATAAAAATTGTTTTATTTGAATACAATCTAAAATATTCTAATAAATTTATGGTACCTATAATATTTGTCTTAAAATTATTTACTGGATTTCTATCTGATTCATTTACTTGAGTTATTGCTGCTAAATGAAAACAACAAAAAATTTTATATTTATTTAATAAAATACAAATTTTTTTATAATTATTTATATTGATAATAATGTTATGAAATTTTTTATTTTTTATATATTTATCAAAATTAAAATTAAATTTTCCCTTTATATTCTGATCTATTCCTAAAACATAATAGTTAAGTTTTAAAAGTTTAAGTATTAAATTTTGAGCTAAAAATCCATAAGACCCTGTAACTAAAACAATTTTTTTGTTCATATTTTAATCTTTTTTAAATATTGGAGTAATTCTAGTAAATCCTTTTTTGTATCAACAGATTTCCAAAAACCTTTATGTTTAAATAACGATAATTTATTATTTTTACAGACACTCCTCATCACGCCCATTTCTAAATCTTTTTTATATTCTTTATTAAAATATTTTATTGATTCAAATTTACAAAATATATATCCAATTATGACCCAGTCGTTCAGTAATGGTTTTTCAATTATATCTATTACTTTTTTATTTTTTAGGAAATAATGTCCATATTGAGATTTTGGAATATAACCGGCTGAAGTTATTATTGATTTTGATTTTATATGTTGATTATATAATTTATTAAGATTAACATTACCAACTCCATCACCATAAGAGACGATAAAATTTTTTAAATTAAATAAATATATAGTATTTTTAATACGTTTAGCTTTATTTGAGTATTTACCACTATTAAATAAAAAAATTTTAATTTCATTATTAAAAGAATGTATCTTGTAATAATCTTTTTTGTTATTGAAAAAAACAATCTTTCTTCCAAAGATAATTTTTTTTTTCTTAAAAAAATTTATAAAATCATTTTGGTAATGACCTAAGGGTAGTACAAAATTTGATAAATTATAATCTAAAAAATTTTTTATAACATATTCTATCAGTGTTTTTTTATTTATTTTATTTAATGATTTAGGATAAGGTTTTTGATCAAATAAATTTTGAAATCTAGAACTTTCTCCCCCTACAAGTAATATTACTGGTAATTTATTGATCATCTATTTTATTATAAAGTGAATCAAAATTTAAATTATATTTTGATAAAAAACAATTTATTAAAACATAAAATACTTTTATTCCATATAATAACGAGGGTATAAATTTCATGGAGGAAGATCCTTGTTCATAAATAGTTTCAATTGGAAAATCAGCTACCTTAAGATCGTTTATTTTTAATAAAGCTAATATCTCTGCTGTTATCAAGTGATCATCACTTAAATTATTAAGATTTAAAGTTTTTAATGTTTTGATAGGGTAACCCCTAAAACCACTATGATATTCAAGTAAATTGAAATTAAAAAAAAAATTTTCAATAATACTTAACACCTTATTTGATATAATTTTATAAATTGGCATACCACCTTTAAAATAATTAGTTCTAGATCCTTGAACCATATCGTATTTATTTGAAAGAAGCATTTCGTAAAGTGTTTCAAGTTTTTCAGGAGGATATTGTCCATCACCATGTAAGCAGATTACATAATCAAAATTATTTTCGATAGCATATGAATAAGCATTCTTTTTTGAGCCTCCAAATCCTTTATTTTTATCAAAAAAATTAACTTTAAAATTTAAATTAGATTTACTTATATAATTTGAAATAATTTTTTTTGTTTGAATATTAGAATTATTATCATTAATTAAAATTAAAGATATATTTTCTGAAAATTTCTTGGGAATTCTATCAAGTGTTTTATTAAAAATACTACCTAAATTTCTAACTGGAACAAAAATCATTAATTTAGTATGCATAATTATTTATTAGAATTTATTATTTTTTTAAAAACAGTTTTAAAGTTAGCATATTTATTTAATTTAAAGATTATAGTATTTTTTGGTAATTTAATATTTATTAAAAAAATACTTAAACCATCTTTTGTTTTACTGCTACATTTTAAATTATTTGATTTTTTATATTTTGTAAATTGAGGATATAGAAAATTAAACAATGTGTCGGTTCTATTACTGAGTATCAAATAATTATAATTTGAATATTTTTTTGATTGATTTAATAAAATGAACAAAATTTTTAACAAATCATTATAATATATAAAATTTCTTACATTATTAATGTTTTTTATATGAATATTTTTATTTTTAATAATTTTTCTTGAAAAATTATGAATTATGCCTGAATTTATATTTTCACCATATACCGATGAAAGGTGTAAAGTAAAAATTTTAAATTTAGTTTTTTCTTTCAATGAATTTAGATAATTTGTAAATTTGCTTTTATATAAATTGTAGTAATTTGATTCTTTATTTGTATTTTTTACAAACTCTTTTGCACTTCCAAAATTTATCAAAACTTTAATTGATTTAATATTTAAAAGTATATTAAGAAGTTTTTTTTTATTTCTAAACCAAATTTGATATTCTTTTTTAATAACTTTTTTTTTATCCGTTGGAGATCCTAATAATAATACATAATCAGGTTTAAAATTATTTAATAAATCATAAGTTAACTGATTATAATTGTAATCATTTTTCATAAAATTTGAATAAGATTTGTGTATTTTTAAAATAGAATTATTTTTGTACAAATCTGAAATTAGTAATGATCCGATTTGTCCAGTACTCCCTGTAATTATAATTTTTTTATTTTTTATTTTTTTAAAATTCATTATTTTTTGATAAATTTAAAAGTAAAAAATAAATTAATGATGGAAAAACAACTAATCCAAATCTTGGGATGCCCATGGAAAAAATTGAATAAAAAAATAAATAAAATATAGAAGGTAATAAAAAATATATATAACCATTAGAATAATTTTCTCTAAAATTGAATAAAAATCTGAATAATGCCAAAAGAAATATTATTTGTGATAATATCAAAATAATTAGAATATAAAATTTAAATATATTATTTTTTGTCAAATAATATATCGAATTGCCTGAATTCAAATTTGACATTCTAAATATGGTTGATGGTATTAGTAAAATATTTTTATCAAAATTTTTAAAATATTCATCTACAAGTATTTTAATTAATGTTGGATTTAAATCATTATTAAAATTATTATTTTCAATAAATTTATTAAATTGCTTATTTTTATAATCATACACAATTTTGTTTTTTTCATTAATATTAAGTTTAGAAAATAATTTTTCATTTGATTTTTGAAATGAAAAATAGTGAGAATTTAAATAATAACCATTTTTATAATTATCATTAAGATTTGTAGTATAATCATTATTAAAAAATATATTTTTTAAAAAAGGATTATAGTAAAAATAAGAAGAAAAATATTCCTTATAAGTTAAATTTGATAGATTTACTCTTGCAGATAATGCTAGTATTGATCTTTCACTTGATGTAAATTCAAATGATTGCAAGTAGATAAAATTTCTATAATTCCACATAAATGGTATTAAAAAAATCATAAAAATAATTACTAAATTTTTGAATTTAATTTTTTTTATAATTACTTGATAAATTAAATATAAATTTAAAAGGATAATCCAATAAAGAAATACGCTTTTTATAAAAATTAAAATAATTAGAAACAAATAAGATAAAATCAAATAATAGTATGAATTTTTTTTTATATATTTAAATAAAAAATATGAATGAATAAGTAATATTGATGAAGCAAAAGTTTCAGTAAGAAAAACATTTGCACTCGATAAATAGTGCCCAAAAGATATTAAAAATATTGCAATTACTTTATAATATAAATTTAAATCTAATTTAAAAATCAATAACCAAAATACAAATATTAAGGAACAGCTAAATATAATATTATATTTTTTTATAATCATTATAATTTCTTGATCCTTAATTTCACCAGATGTATTAAATTTTTTATCTTCTAGATTGATAAATAATGATAATATTAATGGATATAAAGGCTCTCTATAGTTAGTTGAAATATTTTTTTCTTTATTATATGGAATCGAAAAACTATTTTTTGAATAAATATTATAAGCGATATTATAGTTTTCCCAAGAGTCACCACTTAAAGATTTATTTTCTATTAATGATGAAGACAAGATAAAGTGTATTAGCAAAATTATAAATATTACTAAATATTTGTTTAAATATATGAATTTTTTAATCATATTTTAATGAAAAATATTTTTTTACTATTTTTGGAAATAAAGAAGAAATAACAATTAATATAATTACATTAATAATATTTTTATAAAACAAATTTGTTTTAATTATTTTTTTTAATAATTTTCTAGCTTTAGCTGTATTACCTTTTATCAAATAATATTTTGAATAATTATAATATATATTGCACTTACATAGTTTATAAAAAGATTTATTTTTTAATTTTGGAATATGTTTATATTTTTCTAATACATATAAAAATTCATTTAAAGCTCTATCAATATTTGAAATTATGTTATCTGAATAAACTCTATAATTTGTTAATTTAATATTCATAAAACCAGCATTATATTTTAAAGATAAATTAATTAATATATCTCTGTCTGAAGCAATAAATATATTTTCATCAAAAAAAACATTGTTTGAAAAACATTCTTTTTTAGCAATTAGTGTAGAATTAGTTACAGAAACTTCATTTTTTAATAATTCTTCAGTTATATCGCCCTCACCTATGATTTTAATTTTATCTTCATTTTTATTTATCAAAATATTGTTTTTTTTATCTATTAAATTTACATTTGTATAAATAAAAGAATATCTAGGATTTCTATTTAAAAAATTTATCGATTCTTCAATTTTAGTTTTTTCATAAGTATCGTCACAATCTAAATGCGCAATAAATTTACCTTTTGCTTTTTTAATACCTAGATTTCTACAGTATGATGCACCTTTATTAGTATTATTTTTAAATAAAATAATATTATCAATATATTTATTTATTATGAATATAGAATTATCTGTTGAACAATCATCTATAACAATTATTTCAATATTTTTATAAGTTTGATTTAAAACACTTTCTATTGTGTGAGAAATAAATTCTTCCTTGTTATAACTTGGAATAATTACAGAAACTAACTCAAACATTTATTAATTTATTTTTTGTTTTATTAATAATTATTTTTTCAAAGAATGCATAAATATAGTACGATAAAACAGAAATAATTATAATATAAGCAATAAAAATTACATATAATGTTAATTGCTCAAAATTATAAAAAGTATTTATAAGACCAATAAATGATATTGGATACGAGTGAACTAAATACATAGCATAACTTAACAAACCAATTTTATTAAAAATTTCTAATTTTGGAATATATTTTTCAACAGATAAAACAAATATAACAATGCATAGTGAGGTTAATCCTAAATCTATACATCTAATATTTTGAAAAGGTATTTGCAAACTTATTAATATTAATAGAAAGGATATTATAGGATAATAGTAATGATTAAAATAGGATAAATTTTTATATAATTTAAAAATAAGTATTCCATAAATAAACTCAATCATGATTGAATTACTTAAATATATTAAAATAATATTTTCTGTTTTAATAAAATTTGGAACTAAAACTATAATAGATATTAATAATATACAGATATATTCATAATATTTATTAGAAATTAAAATTGAAAAACTAAATAATAAATAGAAAAGAATTTCATAATTTAAGGTCCATCCAACCATTACAACAGGGTAAAGAATTTTACTTAAATCTTCTGAAAATATTGGAATAAAAAATAGTGACTTAAATAATTCGTATACATTTTGATGACTACTAAATATTTCTGGATAAATTAATTTAAATATAAAAATAAAAATGGTCAAAGACCAATATAAAGGAATTATTCTTATTAATCTTTTAAGGAAAAAATGGTTTTTATTTATATTGGCAACATAAGATATAACAAAGCCACTTAAAACAAAAAAAATATCTACTCCTATTGTAAATCCTCTAAAATAAGGTATGTGGAATAAAACTATTGATAATGCAGCTATATATCTCAAAATTTGTAGAGAATAAATAGTTTGCATTTAGGCAAATATTAATTTTTTAATTTGTTAATGTAAATAAAATTTAAAACAGAGTAGAGTGTTATTAATATAATTAGACTAAATAAAATAATTATAGAGTATGTAATTGGATTTATATTATTATTGTTATAAATTTTTTTAATTTTTATCTCAAAAAGAGGATTATTTTCATTATGCATCTTGATTATTTGATAAGCATTGAGTAAAGATTGATTATTTGAATTTTTATTTTCTTTAATATTTTGACTAATTAATTTTAATAACATAATTTCATTTTCTATAAATAATTGTCCCATTAAATAATATGGATAAGTATAATTATAATCATAAATATTATATTTATTATTTTGGTTATGGACCAGATTATCTTTAAAATTTAAAAAATTTTCAACCATACTTTCATTGATCGTAATATTTAAGTTCTTTGCTAATGATAGGTTTTTATTTAAAATTTCAATAGATTTGTTAATTGTATTTATATTGTTATTTTTTTCTTCTTTTTGAAACATTTCTAAATATTCAATAAAAGTAAGAAAATCTCTCTCATATTTATTTAAAATATAAATTTCTAATGACTTATAAAAATTATTTAATAATAATTCAATATTTTCAGTTTCACTGATCTTTAATTTAAAAACTAATATTTTTTGTACAAAATTAGAGTCAGTTTGACCTAGTATTTCAGAAGAACTAATTTGATTTAAAAACTCAATAACATTATCTTTATTAATCTCTTCATTTGGTATAGATTTTATGTATTGGATAAATTTTTGTTTTGTTTTTACAACACTATCAAATTTTTTTATATCTTTATTTTGATAAAAAAGTAATTGATCTGGATAAAATTTAGTAATTAAATTATCAATCATATTATTATTTTTTTCTCTGAAAAAAGTACGCTGAAGTGCATTAGTTAACAAATTATTAAAGTTGTAAAAAAAAGGTTCTTTAAAATCATTATTTTCTGTAACAGAAATTTCGTATTCTGAATTTAAAGAATTGTAATTAGAATAATTTAAAATAAAAAAAGATATTATTGATATTAATACTGGTATTAAAATTATTTTTAAATAATTTAACTTTATGATCTGAAAAAGAGTAAAAATATCTATTTCATCTCTAGTATTCATTTCTTGTACTATAATTCAATATTCACTAAAATACACAAATTTAATTTAGTATTTCTTCAAAATATTTTATAGTTTTGGTTACCCCTTTATTAAAAGGAGTTTCAGGTTGCCAATTTAGTATATTTTTAGCCAAACTAATATTTGGCTTTCTAATTTTAGGATCATCTTGTTGCTTATTTTTATTAATTATAATACTTTTAGATTTAGTCATTTTAATTATTCTTCTCGCTAATTCTTTAATTTTTATTTCAGAAGGGTTGCCAAGATTACATGGACCACTGAAAGAGTTTTTTGATTTCATCATGAGCATAAGCCCATTAATTAAATCATCTACATAGCAAAAACTGCGTGTTTGATTTCCGTTGCCATAAATTTCTAAAGGTTTATTCTGTAATGCATTTACAATAAAATTGCTTACCACTCTCCCATCATTAATACTCATATTAGGGCCGTAAGTATTAAAAATTCTAACTAATTTAATCCTAATATTGAATTGTCTATTGTAATCAAAAAATAGAGTTTCTGCACATCTTTTACCCTCATCATAACATGATCTTGGGCCGATAGTATTTACATTGCCATAATAATTTTCTTTTTGAGGAGTAATTTCAGGATCTCCATAGATTTCGGAAGTAGAGGCTTGTAAAATTTTAGAATCATTTTTTTTTGCAAATTCAAGGATATTTATTACACCAAGTACATTAGTTTTTACAGTTTCAACTGGATTATATTGATAATGAACTGGAGATGCAGGGCATGCAAGATTATAAATTTCATCAATTTTATCTTTAATTTTTATTTTATTATTAATACTTTGGTTAATAAAAAAAAAATTTCCTCTATTAATAAATTTTTTTATGTTTTTTTTTGAACCTGTATATAAATTGTCAATACAATAAACATTATGATTTTGATTCATTAATTTATTACATAAATGAGATCCCAGAAATCCGGCACCACCAGTAACTAAAATATTTTTTTTTTGCATTTAATCTTCTTTATAATAAATTTAAAAATTATATAAACTAATTTAGTAAAAATTTTTGAGATTTAATTTCATCAATTTCCTCAAAATAACCTTTAAAATAGTTCTCAGCAATTATTTCTACTTCTTTTGATAATTTATTTTGAATTAGATATCTTAATATTTTTTTCAAACCTTTATAATTTGTATATCTTTTGTATAATCTCTTATCAATATCTTTGTTAATTATAGAAACATCTATAGTTTTTAAATTATTTAGCAAAATTAATGGTTTTTTTAAACTTATAGCTTCAATACAAATACTAGACATACTTGATAAAATGATATTTGATTTTATTAAATATTTAGAAACATCATTTTCAACAAAAATAATATTTTTTTTTAAAATATATTTTTTTGAATAAACTATGTTTGTTGGATGTGGCATTAAATAGAATCTTGTATTAGGAAATTCATTACAAATTTTATAAACATCTTGAAATATTTTGTCTGATTCATGCCTCAAAATTGGTAAAGATATTAAAACTGATTTTCTATTATATGATAGATCTTGTTTTAGTTTTATATTGAATAAATAAAAAAAACGAAATGCTGGAGCTGTTTCAATTTTTGTTACTTCTAATCCTTTAGAAATTATATCTATGATCTTATCTCCAATTACGCATATTGTAGAAGGTAAAATGTTTAATTTTTCTTCATATTTAGATGGAGATGATATATTTAAAAATAAATGATAAGGAAAAAAACCTAAATAACCCTTGGTTTTAACTTTTTTAAAATTATCTTTAAACCCTATGTTCCAGCATTTATCCTTAATATTATTTTCATACCAATTTATTGTAGTAGTGATATTAATATCTTCCTTTTTTAAATTTTTTATAAATAATAAAGTAATATGACCTTCAATTAAAGGATGGATATAGTTGGATAATTTTAATATATCCAATTTAATAAGATAATCTATTTTATAATTTTCTATTTTTAAAATATTAATCTTAAATAAGGAAAAGCATTTAAAATAGCATTTGAACAAATCTATTAATGTGATGTAATCATCTTTAATTATATAATTTTTACTTAATCGTAATGTTTTGTAAGTATTATAAAAATTAGACAACTTGAAATATTCAAGTGTTGGCACAAACTTAATATTTTGATTTTTTTTAATATATTTATCTAAATTATTATAATATCTATCTGTATATACGTATTTAGGGAAAACGTATCTGTCTATAAGTATTATTTGTCCAATTAATTTAATTTTCTCAAAAAAAAATAATGTAAGTCTAGATATAAGATAAATTATTGTTCTATTTATAATTTCTTTTATGCATTGTAGAAAATTTAAAAAAATTATTTTGATAATTAGAGTAAATAAATTATCTTTAACTTTATAAATATATTTTTTTTTAATATTATTTTTTATTAAATGGAATTTTATGTAATCTTTGTGAATATAATTATCAACAAAAATTGTGTTGTATTTTAGAATATCATTTTTATATTTCTCAATAAATTTTGCAGTAATAAAATAATGGAAAATTGGACTATTAAGTGTATTTCTTGAAAATGATGGCGTTAAATAAAAAAAACTTGATTTATTGTTATTTGAAAAACTTTGTTCAATTAAATCATTAAATTCAGTAATATTTTCATGACATATTTTTTTAAACTTAATACTATTTTTTTTGGAGATATTTCCATTAAATCTACAATCTAATACATTATTCATATTTTTAAATATAACTTTAAAAAATTAATTATAATAAACTTAATAAGGGTAAATTTATATAAACTAAATTTTTCATCTTTTATATAATTAGTATGCATAATTAAAGTTTCTTTCAGCTGATCTTTATATTTTAAACTCGAAATAGAATATTCATTATTTCTCCAAGATACTAATATTTCAGATGATGAATAAAAGTTTGTAAATAATGCTAGCCTACAATAAAAATCATAATCAGCAATAATTTTAAAACTTTCATTTAACTTTAATTTTGTAAAAATTGTTTTTTTAATAACAACCGATGATGAAGGTATAAAGCATCCATATTTTAATAACATATTTACTGCATGATTTTTTTGTATAACTTTATTTTTTAATCTTAATTCACTTATTTTATTATAAATTTCAAATTTTGTTTTTTTGTTATAATTTAGTAGATAAGCATCACTAAAAAATAATTCGCACTGTGGATTATTTTGAATATCTTTATATTGTGAGTTGAGTCTATTAACAGAACATAAATCATCGTGGTCAATAAATGCAATCCATTCTCCCTTGGATTTAGAGATTCCAAAATTCCTTGAATTTGCATAACCAGAATTTTCTTTATAATAATAATTAATATTTTTTTTGTCTTTTATTATTTTATTAATTATCTCTTTTGTTTTGTCTTTTGAACCATCATCAATAATAATTAACTCCCAATTGTTAAAATCCTGATTCAAAATACTTTGAATAGTTTCTGTTATATGTGCCTGTGAATTATAGCAGCATAATATAATTGAAAAAAAATAATTAGTTTTTTCTATTTTCACTTAATATTTTTGAAACTTTCTTTAAATCTTGGATTGTATCAACAGAAAAAGATTTATATTTTGTTTTTACCATTTTAACATCATATCCATTTTCGATGACTCTAAGCATATCTATTGATTCAAGTTTCTCTAAAGGTGATATTTTCCAAGAATTGTAGGATAATAAAAAATTTCTCCTAAATGGTATAACACAAATCTGTTTTCCAACACATGAATTATTAAAGTTAGCATATGTCGGTATTGCATA
>MDTG01333397.1_pt1 | contig 33682 bp, 26 predicted proteins | sample 811421 | NCBI WGS metagenome assembly MDTG01 (sample SAMN05326645, study PRJNA326480) | marine metagenome | isolation source: seawater | place: Pacific Ocean: South East | collected 2011
CCTGTTCGATGAAAATTCCACCAGTTTGTTCAAGTTCCCATGGACCAGGGGTTGCTGATACAAATATTGATTGCGGCCTCATTCTGTTCCATTCTTCGAATTTGAGTGGTCGATTATCGACACACGAAGGTAATCGAAACCCGAATTCTGATAGCGTAGTTTTTCGATTGTAATCCCCTCTGTACATGCCACCTAATTGAGGAACAGTGACGTGACTTTCGTCGACAATCAGGAGCGCATCATCAGGAAGATACTCAAATAGAGTTGGAGGTGGAAATCCTGGTGCTCTTCCAGTTAAGTAACGGGAATAGTTTTCGATTCCGGCACAGTGTCCGGCGGTTTCCATCATCTCTATGTCAAAGACCGTTCGTTGCTCGAGTCTTTGCGCTTCAAGCAATTTGTTTTGTTTTTCGAGCTCATCGAGCCGCAATTTTAGTTCGATTTTTATTTGTTTAATTGCCTGCCGAAGTGTTGGTCTCGGCGTTACATAGTGGCTATTCGGATATACTGTAATTTGTTTTAGGCTAGCAGAAGTTTTTCCAGTAAGTGGATCAAACTCCGAAATTGACTCAACTTCTTCGCCAAAAAAAGATAATCTCCATGCTCTATCTTCATAATGTACGGGGAAAACTTCGACTAAGTCCCCGCGCACTCTGAAAGTACCCCTAACAAAGTTTTGATCATTTCGGCGGTACTGCAACTCAACCAATCGACGCAAAAGGCTATCACGGTCAATAGTTTGCCCTTTCTCAATTCTTATGGTCATTTCAGAATAGGTTTCAACCGATCCTATACCGTATATGCATGATACCGATGCTACAATTATTACATCGCGCCTTTCGAGTAGAGCGCGGGTAGCGGAATGCCGCATGCGATCGATTTGTTCATTTATAGACGCATCTTTCTCTATGTACGTGTCCGTTCGTGGTACGTAAGCTTCTGGTTGGTAATAATCGTAATAAGAAACAAAGTATTCAACGGCATTATTAGGGAAAAAAGTCTTCATTTCCCCATAGAGTTGAGCGGCAAGGGTTTTATTAGGTGCTAAGATTAATGCTGGTCTTCCAAGTTCTAAGATTGTGTGCGCTATTGTAAACGTTTTCCCTGATCCGGTAACACCCAGTAAAACCTGATCTTTATCACCCTCGTTGAAACCGCTGATGATTTGTTTTATTGCTTGTGGTTGGTCCCCTGCTGGATCAAATTCTGAAGTCAAACTGAAGGAGGCTCGCTCTCCGGTTATGGGTCTTTCATTAATTACTATATTCATTTTTCAAGATAAAAGAGTGTGTTCAAATTAGGCGGATTGCTAAATTATTACAATATTCAACATTTGAATAATACATGATACCGAATTTTACTTTTTAAAGAGTTAATATCCGAATAGTTAGGAGCAATGAATGAGTTAATTTATATAAAATAAGAACCTGTGTTTCTGACCTCCAATTGCTATTTGTATGACTAAAATATATTTATTTTTCTTACATATCCTGTTTAAGTTTCGCTAATTGTTACTAATAAAAGAATGCAGAGCAAACCTTGGAATATAACCATTTTTTATTGGTTAGGATTTTCAGGAAATACTAACGATTTTATTGATACGGGAACTGCCCCAGACCCCTTCAGTTCAGCGCCAATATCGATATATTGAAACTCATTCAATGTAATACCATCAATAGAGATTATAGGGCCAGTATAATTAATTTCATAGCGCGCATGATTCCCAAATACCCTACCTATGTCTCCACTGCACACTAAAATCAATGGTTTTCCGTCAGTTAATACCTCTTGCATCCCTTTAATAACTCCCGAGATAAAAGATTCAATTCGACCATACACAGCAGATCCATTCCAATCAAAACATACAGCAACGGGACAGTTTGTTGTGTTTAAATTAAAGGTGTTTAGTGTGTTAAGAATTGCAGAACAAATAGCATTTTGATCAATTTCGTCAGTTTCGAGCATAAAGTTAGGTGCTATTACAGGTATGTTTTTTTGTGGAAGTATGTCAGCCGGATGAATGAAATTAGTTGTTCCTGATAAATTTATTTTGTATTGAGATAATCCCACCACTGTGGCCCGAATACTTTCCACTGGTTCCATAATATTTAGATCATGGGCAACAGCCATTGACTTAATTGCGGATGCGAGTTTGGATCCAACATCTATGTTTTGCTGCGTGGAATAATCATAAATATATTCTGCGACTCCTCCTGAAAAAGTAACAGCATCAATTGTTCCATTCCATTTGATTGGGGGTAGCCTGTGCAAGTTTTTTGTAAGTCTGGATAGCGGCTTCTGAAGTATGATTTCAGTTAGAACAATCCCCATTTTTTTCGCTACCCTTTCAAGGGACTCATCTGTAATATTTGTTCCAAGAACTGGTTGTAATCCGATTTCTTCAAAAATTAAGTCTGCATTTTTTTCTATCCTGCAGATACAGCCATTGTCGTTGATAGCGATAAGTCTTGCACCGATATCAACAGTTGTTAAATCGATGATCTCGCCGTTAGAACAAATAGCAATCTTGGTGGTGCCTCCTCCAATATCTACATTCATAATTGTAGCACCAGTTTCTCTCGAATTAATTATCGCTCCAGATCCATGCGCCGCCATAATGGCTTCAAGCCGATCACCTGCAGCTACCGATATAAAATTTCCAGTTTCTAAAGAAAATAGCTCACCCAGCATTTGAGCATTTTTTTTTTCTAAAGCTGTGCCAGTGAGAATCAGAGCGCCTGTGTCCACTTCACGAGGTGATAAATTGGCTGCTTTATACTGTTTTTCAAGAAAGTCGCGTAAAGCAAACTCATCAATAATATCCCTGTCTGAGAAAGGCGTTAGGAGAATCTCAGACTCATAAAGCAAACTTCTTTTTGATACCACAAATTGATCGGATGACCGTTTCATTTCAATTTCGGAAAATACTATATGGCAAGTTGCAGACCCTATGTCTATTCCTACGCTAGTAAGAGTTGTTTGTTGTTCGTCTGCGATATTATGCCCTGCACCTGCAAAAATAATTCTTCCATTGTCACTTTGCTGTTCCATTTACTATCCACCACTGGAGAAATTCCAAGTGGTATGCTTGTCGTAATATCTGTTTTCCATTTGATTTTTTGCTCCATTTTTGCTGCATGCTAATTCAAATTCCTCGCGTATGGCCGGATCCTCCATCCAATAAGGTATGGATGTGCCACCAGGTTTGTTTACCTCTAATACTCCCTCATCGCTCACAAATTCGCCTGGGACGCCGGCTTGCTGGACGCGATGATTATTTGGACCATACCAAGCTAAAATTCGGAGAGGTTTTTCGCTGCAATTAAAGTGCTGATGAAACCAGCGAATACGTCGGATTGGACAAGCAGAAATCATGCCAACTGCCTCGTACTCAAGTCTCATTACTTGATCAGCATCGCCATTTTGGCCTGGTGTTGGGCCTAAATCTTCCGGCCAAGTATTACAATAACCCTGACCAGCTATAGATAAAAATACAGCCGCTTCGCCAGGGTAATACGCTCGCGAATACCGACCTGGAGGATATTCGCTAATGTATTGGTAAAATTTGTTATTGGCCATTTTTGGCTCAATCCTTCGATACCCGGGGGTGCGGCGATTATCCTTGTAGAGTTCTGTGGAAAAGATATTTGGAATAATGTTTGTTCTCCGCATGGCAAGCCCTCTAGAACAATCTTCTTCAGACCCGCTAGCAGTCTTGAAACTCTTTTCATCAGGATTGAAGCGCTTTTGAAATAACAACGTGCTGTTGAAAATAATATCCTCATCATCAAACAAGTTGAATACGTTTGGAGCAGATGTGCCAGCGAGGAGCAGTGCAGGGGTATTTGATGAATTTACTATTTTATGCCTAGCGTTTAACGGAATTGCGAAAAGTGATCCTTTTTCCCACTCAAATAATTCTGGTTTCTTTTCTTCATTTATCCAAATTTCTGTCGTACCTCTACCTTCTAATACAAAGACAACTTTTTCATAAATATGACGCTCTGTTTTCAAAGCTCCTGCTTTTGGGACTTCAACTAAATAAGAGCCCCATAGACCTTCCGTCCCAAAAAGCTGGATAAAAGCCCCTCGTCCCCCCATGCGTTTCCAGTTTCCCAGTGCGACATTTTGTAAGCAGGGAATGGAAATATCCCGAACAATGGGAATTTCTTGTTCTGACATAAACGTATCATATGGGGTTGGGCGTCTCTGCCATGCGGGGCTTCCAGCATACAAATCGCCATTTGGTTCGTGCCAATGTGGGGCGCCTGCGATATCATGTGGCATTGCAAATAGTTCCTGGTTTTATACACAAGTTTATAAGAAAAAAAGTACACTGCAATTTTTTAAAAAAATAAAAAGTTAATTATCAATTTATTGAATCAAACATCTACGTAAGAAAAAAACCCATGTGTTTATTCTGTACGTGTTAATTTCAAAGGAATTTATCCTTTTTTATTATGGTCAAATGAGCATACATGATAACTTATTTACGTCGATTTGTTTTTTTATGCATGCTTAAGAAAGTATTTGTTATTGTCATTTACCTATGTTTTGTAGAAAATATTGTAAAAAATTGAGGTGCTCCATTGGTAGCTATTTTTTCGAGTGATTAATGTAGTGATATTGAGACTGATTAAAAACGAAATCAAATATATTAAAAAATTGGAATTGTAATGACGATACTTGCCACCCGTCTAAATCGAATCAAGCCATCCGCCACTAATACATTAACTGGTATTATAGCTGACTTGAAAGAAAAAGGTCGCGATATTATTGCGCTCGGCGCGGGTGAGCCCGACTTTGACACGCCTAATAATATTAAGGATGCCGCCATTCAAGCAATTAGAAAAGGCGAGACAAAGTACACACCGGTGCCAGGGACATTAGCATTGAGACAAGCTATTGCTAATAAATTGAAGCGTGAGAATGGACTTGATTATGATGCTGTAAATGAAATAACAGTCGCGACTGGGGGCAAACAAGTTATATTCAATGCAATGATGGCTACTTTAGACAGAGGTGATGAAGTTATCATTCCGGCCCCTTATTGGGTGTCCTACCCAGACATGGTGGCTTTGGCAGATGGAACACCGATATATGTAGATTGTCCGGAAAAGGACGGATTTAAAATGAAGCCTGATGCACTTGAGAGGGTTATAAACCCCAGAACCAAATGGCTTATTTTAAATTCGCCGAGCAATCCAACAGGGGCAGCATATTCAATTGAGGAGATGCGTAGTCTTGCTGCTGTCCTACTAAAGTATCCCCATGTTTGGATCCTAACTGATGATATATATGAACATGTTCTTTACGACGAATTTCATTTTAAAACCCTTGCAGAGATTGAGCCTCAGCTTTCTGAAAGAATATTGTTATTAAATGGAATGTCTAAAGTTTACTCAATGACGGGCTGGCGGTTAGGATATGCTGCCGCGCCGGCTAATTTAATAAAAGCCATGAATAATGTGCAGTCACAAAGTACGACACACGCATCGTCAATTTCACAGGCAGCAGGTGTTGAGGCATTGAATGGACCGCAAGATTTTATTGTTCCACACAACGAGCTATTTAAGAGTCGTCGTGATTTGGTTGTTTCTATGTTGAACGAGATTGAAGGGATAAATTGTCTTACTCCAGAGGGAGCGTTTTATGTTTTTCCTAGCTGTAATGGTGTCATCGGCAAAAAGTCACCAGATGGAAAAGTTCTGGAAAATGATAGTGATTTTGCCAAATTCTTATTAGAAAAGGAAGGAGTAGCTGTCGTACAGGGGGCTGCATTTGGTTTGTCGCCGCATTTTCGGATTTCGTATGCTACCGATACAGAATTATTGCGCGAGGCTTGTAGTCGGATTCAGCGTGCCTGCGCTTCGCTCAGTTGATATATTTGTTGACTAAGTAATATGCAAACTTCAGTAATTTTTTTTTAACCTCATCTAAAAGATTGATTTCGAATTTTGTATTATAAATTTGCAGGTGATTGTTTTTTTAAGAACTAGCCTCTATATGTTTAAGTGTTAATGCGATTATAGGTTAAAAGCTTCCAAATTATTCACAAATTTTTGTTTTCTTATCCCAATAAACAATTTTTGGGTTATTACGATTAGCGTTTGGTATGTTAATAAGGTCGAAAAGAGGTTGGGAATTACCTGAGTCAGATGCTACCGATGAAAGGATTTTCCACTCTCGAAGAAACTTAATTAAGGGTTTGGCATCCGGCGCTGTGCTTGCAGCGAGTATGCCTGTTTTCGGAAAAACAACCGAGAACGAAAATCTAAATTATTCTTTTTCAGTTCCCGTAAAAAATAACAGATATAAATTAGATAGGGAACTAACGCCGCATAAACTCGCAACCACATATAATAATTTTTACGAATTTGGCTCACACAAACAAATTTCCGCAGATGCTCAGAAATTGAAGACGCATCCTTGGATGGTTACAATCGATGGATTGGTCGAGGAAAAGATCAAAATAAATGCTCATGAGCTTTTTAAGCATTTTAATTTTGAGGAGAGAGTATATCGCTTCCGTTGCGTTGAAGCATGGTCTATGGCGTTACCTTGGATCGGGTTTCCGTTGGCGGAACTGGTTAAAATGGCTAAGCCTACATCTGATGCGAAGTATTTGGTTATGCGAAGTTTTCAAGATCCAAAGATAGCAAGTGGCCAGCGACAATTTTGGTATCCTTGGCCTTATTTAGAAGCACTGACCGTTGCAGAAGCTAAAAACGAGTTAGCGTTTATCGCTACCGGTGTTTATGGAAAACCCATACCTAATCAAATGGGGGCTCCATTACGATTGGTAGTACCGTGGAAATATGGATTTAAATCCATAAAGTCGATTATAAGCTTTACTTTTACCAAGATAAGGCCAAAAACTTTTTGGGAAACAATACAACCTGCAGAGTACGGTTTTTGGGCTAATGTGAATCCTTTGGTGAGCCACCCACGTTGGAGCCAAAAAACTGAGAGACCACTTGGCAAGACTACAAGGATTAAAACCTTGTTGTATAATGGTTATGAGGAATATGTAGCTTATATGTATAAAAATCTTGTTACCGAAAATTTATTTCGTTGAGATAAAAAAAAACCCGGGCATCAAGATGCCCGGGAGTTTAACAGGGAGGCTTTACGTCATAAGACGTAGGATCCGAAGACCCTTTTTCGAGTTACCTCGAAAACTAAAGGCGGTCAGTTCAAAACCCGTGAACCGCCTAATTCGCTAAACATTTATACTTTTTTTGTCGATTCACATCCAGATTAAATATCGAGAATCTGATATGCAAAAATTGCATATCACTAAATAAACCTTTTTATTTCATGCCCTTATGAATACTTAGGAATCTTATCTTTTGTCCTCTTTTATGCGCCGCAAAAGGAAATCTCGTAATACAACAATTCTCCTTGAATTGCGCATTTCTTCTGGATATACAAAATAAGCTTGGTACTGCGGTCCTTCGTGTTCTGGTAAAACTGGAACTAAACCACTCGTCATGTTTGCCATATAGTCTGGCAACGAAGCAATGCCCATGCCAGCGGCGCAGGCGCGAAAAATTCCGTATATATTATTGACTCGTAGAGCAGGATAATGCTCCTTGGAATTATTACTAGCTGCATCTAGCAACCAATTAATGTTGGTTACGGTTGAATAGTAGGTTTCATCATAAGCAAGCAATTTGTGACCTTTTAGGTCCTCTAGTCGATGAGGCATACCCCAACGTTCCAAATAATCAGGTGCTGCATATGCTGCATGTTTCAGGGTAAAAAGTGGCCTCTGTATTAAATCCGGCTGTTCTGGCCTCTCCAGGCGGATAGCAACATCTGCTTGTCGCATCGATAGATTAAGTTGATCTTCACGAACAATTAAAGAAATCGCTATCTCCGGATACATTTCAACAAAGTCTTTGAGGCGCTCTGTCAGCCACATTGAGCCAAAGGCCACACTGGTTGTAATGCGTAAGGGGCCGCTCGGTCTATCAAGAGACTCTCCAATTGCGGCTTCAGCATCTCGGACACGAGTCGCTAGCTCCTGTGCTGTTTCATACAATGTCTCCCCTTGTTCAGTTAAAGCAAGACCTCGCGCATGTCTGTGAAACAAAGCAACACCTAGCGACTGTTCTAATGCACTTATTTGACGGCTTATTGATGACTGCGTTAAGCGGAGTCTCTCACTAGCGTGAGTGAAACTTCCTGCCTCAGCGACAGTATGAAAAATCCTAAGCTTATCCCAGTTTAACACTGAAATTTAACTACTTTGTTGGTTCAGAAAGATATTTTTCTACCTCTAGTGCAGCCATGCAGCCGGTGCCTGCTGCTGTTACTGCTTGGCGAAAGATCTTGTCTTGTACATCTCCCGCAGCAAAAACACCCGAAATATTTGTCGCAGTGCTATCTGGAGCAGTGATTATGTATCCTTCTCTATCCATTGATATTTTGCCCGAGAAGATATCAGTGGATGGTGTGTGTCCTATGGCAATAAATAAGCCATGAACTGATAATTCATTTATTTCATTTGTCTTAACATTGCGTAATTTAATTGCTGTAACCCCTAGGGGGTTCTCATCACCAATAATTTCCTCCACCACACAGTCCCATATTGTCTGTATTTTTTCGTGTTCTAAAAGTCTTTGTTGCAGAATTTTTTCAGCTCTTAACTGACTCCTACGATGGATAAGTGTGACTTTATCCGCGTGGGTGGTAAGGTAAAGTGCTTCTTCCACCGCGGTATTTCCACCCCCGACTACAGCAACCTCTTTCCCACGATAAAAAAAACCGTCGCATGTTGCGCACGCGGAAACGCCGTATCCCTTGAATTTATCTTCTGATTCAAGACCCAACCATCGCGCCTTTGCTCCAGTTGCTACAATAACTGTATCAGCAGTAAAGGTATTACCTGAATCTGCGACTGCCGTGAACGGTTTTTTAGAAAAATCAATCGAGGTAATTAAGTCATTGAATATTTCTGTGCCGACGTGTTCCGCTTGCATCCGCATCTGCTCCATGAGCCATGGTCCTTGTATCACGTCAGCAAATCCAGGAAAGTTTTCAACATCGGTAGTGATTGTCATCTGGCCTCCGGGTTCCATTCCGGATATTAACCTAGGTTGAAGGTTGGCTCGCGCCGTGTATATCGCTGCGGTGTAACCCGCCGCACCGGATCCGATAATGAGTACGGGTGAATGATATTTTTCGGTCATTTTTGCACCAGAGAGTTAAAATCCAAACATATGATCTAGACTGAAGGGGCCTTCCTCCGAGATCAGGCCGTGATAACCAAATAGGCGACAGCTTGTATCTCTTACAATTATATAAGATCCTGCGCCAGCTCGATCGAGGTCTTTATCTTTAAATAATTCGGAAATTCTTCTCAGCCGCGAGCCTCCACAGGGTATGCTTAATTTTACTTCCACTATCTTTTTACCGTTTGGGTTTATCAGTGATAAGGAGGTATTGGAGTCATCATGCCATGGACTAGAAGCCGGATAGAGTAAATGGAGGAATGTGTCGATTCCTGTTATGTCAACTCTCAGAAAAAGCCTAGTACTGAGCCCCGGCGGACGACTTGAGTAACTTTGCGGTTCATTCTTAAAGGTAAGGATAGTGTTAAAAATATGAGCGCCAAAGCTTGTTTCTGCTGTGTGACATGTTTCTTTATTTTCATATCGAAATAGGCCGTGAAGCCAGCCATCCACATCCGTGCCGTAAGTAAAATCATATATTAATTCTACGTGACCATATCTTTCATTGGTAAGAAAATTTGATGTCTCTAAAATTTCTTTATGACTGCGCGGTAATAATCCAAACTTATGCGTAGCTATCTTATTGCCGTTGGGATCGAAAATAAGTGCTGCAATTGGAAGTTTGTTCTGCGCTGTAGACATTGGGGTAGGCAGTAAAGTAGAGCGCCAGACTCTTGCGGGTAAAATTGGAGCTGGCAGGATAAAACCTTTACCGACTAAATGTGTTAACTCCCTAATTTTAGGATCAGGTTTAAGATCAGCCCGTTCAACATTTACATGGGCTATTCTTCGAACAGTTGGCCCCCCAGTTATCTCATATCTGGGCCTCACAAAATGCTTTCCAGCTTGTATTTCAATCTGCTGAGGCCACATAGCGTTTGGCAACAAATCACCTATAGAGAGTGAGTAAGTTCCAAAGGATGGCACCTCCGTTTTAACTCTACAAATCTCAGCAGTACCCATTACATTTATGCCAATTTCGCCGGATGGAATACTGCACGGATGTGAGTTTTGTATCCAAAGTATTACGGTCTCACCTTTTCTTGGGGCAGGAAGTCCAGCATAAAAATCTGATGGCCAAGCATTAGAATCGTGAGTGCAGGTTAAAAATTTTTGATTTTTACAGAAAATATCAAGAGCATATTTTACCACATCATGCCCCTGAACTCCCGAGAACTGAACGAACAACTGTCCAGTAAATTCCGGGAGGTTAAATCGCTCTCGAACTTTAGCGCTATCAATGGATATACTCATTCCAGCACCTTCAATTTTTTCTGACCATTGGGCAATATTTTTACCTGCCTGATCGAATAGAATTAGATGTAACTTTACGTTTGTCGCACCGTAATTTGACCAGTAGTTGGCCGTAGTCAAACGTGTGGACATCCCGGATTCTTCTCGAAAGAAAGCGTAATTTGTTGCGAAATTTTCTTTGCTTAAATACGTTGATTTATTGGTTAACCAATTTTCGTCTACACGCATATCATCAAAACTTATAATATTGGCACCGTGCGGTATCAGGTGGTTTATGTGGTGTCTAAGTGGTTCTACGTCAAAGGCCGCAATAAATATTGTTTTAGCGCCTGAATTTTGTAATTCCGTTACGGGCTCAGCAGATTGATTTGCAAGGAGAGATCCGATTCTTTCTATATCTTGAACGAAGGTGGCGACAAATTTTACCGCACTGGTATTATAAAATTCAGAAAAACTTGAATATAATCCCAATGGGTCATAAAGAGCGGATGGTACTTCTTTTTCTAACTGCCTTATAAGTTTTGAAGCTTTTTCTTTAACAGCAGGATGGCTAATTGCTTTATAGAAAATATTGCCGCCTTTTATATTACTAAAGGTTTGGATTTTGTGACCCATTAGCCGATATCTCTCTTTGAGTTTTGGGTGAATGGATTGATTTTTTTAAGCATAGCAGAAATCTTGTGTCTCCGAATTTCGCGCTGAAGAACTTTTCGACTCGTTACCCAATTTAATTGTATGACCTTGCGCATCCCATGAAATTGTTCGTGTCCATGCCATGAACGTTCGCTGCGACGAAAGGCTAACAACGTACCAGCCTCCGGAGGTACTTCGGCTGCATAATCCTGTAAATTATCCGCGGAGCGAAGAACACGCAATCTTCCACCAGAATTTGTCCACTCTGTATTCATGTAAATTAGTAACGTAAGTATTTTGGATGGAGTATCGGTATGAATCCGTCCATCTTTAAGCTGACTAAAACCTCGAACTGTAGCAGTGAGAGGTCGGCCAGTTAGATCGATTCCGAATTTTTCTGCGAAGGCCATTTGGACACTTTTCCCAGACATTTCTGAAATTAATTCGGTAAATGCAGCTCCTGCCTTAACACTTGATATTGCGAAACTCCCTGCTGAGGGTAGAGAGGGATAGTCATTATCAATTTTTTTTATAGCTTCGGATTTTAAAAAACCAGGGACAATCAAATACTCATATGGGTCGGTGTTTAACGGCGTAGCCGCGAATTTTTTTAAATTAATCGCTGTCATATTTAATAACCCACATGTAAAAAAGCATTTCGTTCAAAACAGTCATAATTGGGTGATGCACAAATTTCAAATATTATCAACAAGCAAGTTTTAAGCGGGACTTAATTTTAGATGCAATCTGATCAAGATTGTCTACTTTTTCATGATGCCAATTCTCAAATATGCCATCAAACTTCCTTGTTATTCCTCGTTCTACAAGCATTTTGTGAAAACAATCAAATTTCGAAGAGTGTCCGTCAAGATTAAAAATATATACTGGTTTGGTTGTACTTGCTGCTTCTGTTACCATGTTCACTGAATCATTTGTTACAACAAAACCATCTGCCAATGCCAGAATTCCGAAATACGGATTCTCACCAAGACCATTCCAAATTTTATGTGGCACACCAGACAGTCCACTTCTAAATATTTCCAGGTTTGCTTGATCAGTGCGGCGTGAGGGTGTAACCACAATCCCACCGCCAGATAACTTTACTGCAGTTTTAAGTAATTCAATAAGTTTTTGACAATTTTTTCTTGTCATTTGAAAACTGTTGTTAGAGCCGCCCAAAAGAACCGCAATCAGAGGTTTGGGTAAAATTGAATATTCGCGGTAAAATTTTTGTGCAGCTAAATTCAGCCGTGTATCGGTTATTCGGTGGAAAGCACCAGTCATATTTATAGTGTTTGGAGCAGTTAAGTTATCGTGTATTGGTGCAATCACTAAGTCAAATTTTTTAAGAGACACACGCGGATGTTGTATCTGAATAGTTTGGGTTTTATTTTCGGACGCATGTTTTATAGCAACTGATATTGCAACTGTTTGTCGTCCGGATGCGACCAAGATGTCTGGCCAAGGAGGAGATAGTGTATCGCTTTTCGATTCCAGCGTTGAGAATGGAAATAGCCAAAGCTGAGGGGGAAGATGTGTCCATGGAAAGCGCGGAAATACTCTTTTGACCTGACTGTTGAGTCCAAGTCTTTCAACAAGTCCGAGGCATTGGCTTTCCATTCCAACTTTGCCATCACTTAATATCCAGCATGTTGGGTTCGTCATTTTTGAAAATACTTCGATAGTTTGATTGGATTGAAATAAAATTTCATGATCTTATAATAGAAGTTCTTTATGCTGACAGCAATGCAGGACAATTCTTTGTGGTGAGAGATAAACTCGATCGTATTGATTTACAAATTTTGCAGTATTTGCAAGACAATGGACGTATTACAAATGTTGATTTGGCATCAAAGATCGGTATTTCGTCTCCACCGTGCTTGCGCCGAGTCAGAGTACTTGAGAATAATGGCTCTATTCGTGGTTATCACGCTGATATAAACCCCGAATCACTTGGATATGGTGTTTTGGTCTTTGCTCAGGTTGGACTACACAGTCAGGCCGAGGCTGATCTTGCAGCGTTTGAGAGCTTAACGCGCTCTTGGGAGGAAGTACGAGAAGTTCACATGCTTGCGGGTGAAACTGATTTTTTATTAAAAATTGTTGCGATTGACTGGGACTCTTATCAACGTTTTTTGACACAAAAATTAACACCTGCTCCAAATGTGAGTGTTATCAAATCGTCCCTCGCAATAAGGTCGGCTGTCCAGCGCCCGGGGGTTCCTATAAAAATATAAACAGATTAAGTAGTGGCAGTTATTTAAACACCACTTTCAAAATTTCATATCCCTTTGCTCCTTTTGGGGTATTGACCTCTATCATATCGCCCACTGCTTTTCCGATCATAGCCCGCGCAAGAGGAGCTGAGAAAGAGAGAAATCCCGTTTCGATACTGGCTTCATGCTCTCCGACGATTTGATATGTTATTTCTTCATCTGTATCTTCATCTGCTACTGTAACGGTAGCGCCGAATTTGACAGTATTTCCAGAGAACTGACTGGGATCTATGACCTCCGAATTAGCTATTTTTTCTTCAATCTCATTTAATCGACCCTCAATGAAGCCTTGGCGTTCTTTAGCCGCATGATATTCTGCATTTTCTGATAAATCACCGTGTTCTCTTGCAGTGGCAATCGCTTTAATTACATCCGGGCGTTCTTTTGTTTTGAGCCTTTTAAGCTCTGACTCAAGCCTCTGGAATCCTTCAAGTGTCATCGGGACTTTATCCATATCAATTCCCCAAACAAAAATGAGTTCCTAGGATCTTAATCCTGGGAGCTAAATTATAGACTAATTTCGTGTTTATTAGTCTATACCGACGCATCAAGATAGAATTGGATGGGCATAACTTCAAGTAAATCTGAACGTAAGGCCGTAATTGCTGCGACTGCAGCCCGTGCTCCAGCGATTGTCGTGTAATATGGTATTTGATTTTTTACAGCAGCCTGCCGCAAACTCCTACTATCAATAATTTCTTTAGTTCCGTCAGCTGTATTTATCACGAGATCAACTTCACCATTTTGTAAAGCATCAACTATATGGGGTTGTCCTTCGCCAACCTTGTTAATTCTTTCGACTGTTATTCCTTCTGAAGTTAAAGCAGTTGCTGTACCACTCGTAGCTATTAGTTTGAAATTCATAGCACTGAGCTGTCTTGCAAGTGTTTTTGCGGCGAATTTATCTAGATCCTTGACAGAAATAAAAATGTTTCCCGAGCTAGGCAATTTTTGTCCGGCAGCAATTTGGGATTTGGCAAATGCCCGACCGAAATCTTTATCAATTCCCATTACTTCGCCTGTTGATTTCATTTCTGGTCCAAGTAAGGCGTCAACGCCAGGAAAACGTGTAAAAGGGAAAACTGCTTCCTTAACTGCCACATAATCAAAATTTTTAGTAATTTTATATTTATTCAATTGATGTTTCAGCGAAGCGCCAGATATCAAACAAGCTGCCACTTTTGCAATTGGCAAACCAGTTGCTTTGGCAACAAAGGGAACTGTACGACTGCCTCTAGGATTTACTTCCAGTATATAGATAGTTTCATCTTTTATGGCGTATTGAACATTCATAAGTCCAATCACCCCTAAAGCGTTTGCAAGGGCTTCGGTTTTCCGTTTTATGTCGTCGATTATTGCTGTGGTTAATGAATAAGGGGGTAGTGAACACGCAGAATCACCAGAGTGGATTCCTGCTTCTTCAATATGTTCCATAATACCCGCAACATACACGTTGCCCGACCTGTCTGACAGCGCATCAACGTCTATTTCAATTGCATCACGAAGATACCGATCAATAAGTACGGGATTGTTTCCTGAATAGTGGACTGCTCGTTTGATATACAGTTTCAGTTCAGCTTCATTATGAACAATTTCCATCGCCCTCCCTCCCAAAACATAGGAAGGACGGATAAGAACGGGATAACCGATTTCATTGGCAATTTGTAATGCTTCACTTTCGCTATGGGCTATGCCGTTTTCTGGTTGTAAAAGACCTAAATCGTTACAAAGCTTTTGGAAGCGTTCTCGATCTTCTGCGAGGTCAATAGCATCTGGCGATGTTCCCAAAATTTGCAACCCTGCGTTCTCTAGTGCAGTAGCCAGTTTCAGTGGTGTTTGGCCTCCAAATTGCAAAATCACCCCTAAAACTGTACCATTTTGTTGTTCGCAATTCACAATTTCCATTACTTCTTCCCCTGTGACCGGCTCGAAATAAAGTCGATCAGATGTATCGTAATCAGTTGATACAGTTTCAGGGTTACAATTTATCATAATAGCTTCGAATCCGGCGTCACGAAGTGCATAAACTGCGTGAACACAGCAATAATCGAACTCGATACCTTGACCAATACGGTTTGGCCCACCACCCAAAATAATGATTTTCTTTTTGCGGCTAGGTTTTGATTCACATTCGGATTTGCCAAATCCATTTCTTTCGTAAGTAGAATAAAGGTAAGGCGTAACAGATGGGAATTCTGCCGCGCAGGTGTCAATGCGTTTAAAAACTGGCCTAACTCCTAACGCTTGGCGATTCCTGGTAACCGCCTCTTCTGACAAACCGCAAAGGGTTGCTAAACGACTATCGGAAAAGCCTCTTGATTTTATATTAAGCATATCAGTGGTGTTTTGGGGAAAACCGGTCTTTTGTATGTGTTTTTCAATGCTAACAATTTCCCGAATTTGTTCTAAAAACCATAGATCGAAATGACATAATGCTTGGACTTCTTCAATCGGAATATCTAATCTAAAAGCTTGAGCAATCTTTAATATCCTATCTGGTTGTGGTTTAGTGATCTCCTCACGTAGTTTACTGGTTACATTTTCTATCGACGTTTCGTTATCAATTATTACCTCGTCTAAACCCGTAAGGCCGGTTTCCATTGATCTAAGAGCCTTTTGCAAAGATTCCTGGAAATTTCTTCCAACCGCCATGACCTCACCAACAGATTTCATCGATGTGGTTAGTAATGCTTCGGTTCCCGGAAATTTTTCGAATGTAAAACGAGGAATTTTTGTCACTACATAGTCTATACTTGGTTCAAAGGATGCTGGCGCTGCGCCTCCTGTAATATCATTTCGTAGTTCGTCGAGTGTGTAACCGACTGCTAATTTGGCCGCAATCTTTGCTATTGGAAATCCTGTTGCTTTAGAAGCCAAAGCCGAAGAGCGTGAAACCCTAGGGTTCATCTCAATAACTACCATTCTCCCATCGCGTGGATTAATAGCAAATTGAACATTGGAGCCTCCAGTATCTACACCTATCTCACGCAACACTGATATCGATGCGTTACGCATTATTTGGTATTCTTTATCTGTGAGCGTCAGAGCGGGTGCTACCGTTATAGAGTCACCAGTATGAACACCCATTGGGTCAACATTTTCTATGGAACAGATGATGATGCAATTATCGGCATGATCTCGTACCACTTCCATTTCAAATTCTTTCCAACCAACTACCGACTCTTCAATTAAAACTTCTTGAGTTGGTGATGCATCAAGACCACTCTGGGTGATCGAAAAAAATTCATCCTCATTATATGCAATGCCTCCTCCTGTACCACCCAGAGTGAAAGATGGTCGGATGATTGCCGGCAGTCCTGTAACGCCAAGAATCTTTCTTGCTTCATCCATGTTAGTGGCGATTGAACCGCGAGCACATTCCAAACCGATGGTTTCCATGGCTTCTTTAAATTCTTCGCGAGACTCTGCTTTTTTAATTGCAGAAAGATTAGCCCCAATCAGTTCCACATCGAACTCTTTTAGTATTCCAGTTTCAGCCAGTGCGAGTGCAGCATTAAGCCCCGTCTGCCCTCCCATTGTGGGCAGAATAGCATCAGGTTTTTCTTTTTGGATAATACGAGCAACAAAATCTGGTGTAATTGGTTCTATATATGTAGCATCGGCAAGTTCTGGGTCAGTCATAATTGTTGCCGGATTTGAATTCACCAAAATTATTCGATATCCCTCTTCCTTCAATGCTTTGCAAGCTTGGGTGCCAGAATAATCAAATTCACAGGCCTGCCCTATTATTATTGGGCCAGCACCAATGATCAGAATCGAATTTATATCCATACGTTTAGGCATCTATTTTTTTCCCAAGGTAGATACAAATCGTTCGAAAAGGTGCTGGCTATCCTGCGGACCTGGGGATGCTTCAGGATGATATTGTACAGAAAAAACTGGTTTATCTTTTAGAGCTATTCCCTCCACTGTGTTGTCGAATAGTGATGTGTATGTTTCGGTTACTTCAGGTGGAAGTGATTCTCTATTTACAACAAATCCATGATTCTGACTTGTGATCTCAACTTTGCCTGTTTTTAAATTTTTCACTGGATGGTTTGCTCCTCGATGCCCCATCTTCATTTTGGAGGTCTTTGCGCCAAGTGCCAATGATAAAAGCTGGTGACCAAGGCAGATCCCAAAAATAGGAATATCCCTCTCTAGTAGAGACTTAATCATTGGAACAGCATAAATTCCTGTTGCTGCTGGATCGCCGGGGCCGTTCGAAAGGAAGATTCCATCTGGAGAAAAACTTAGAATTTCCTCTGCTGAGGAATACGCTGGTACGACAGTAATTTCACATCCGGAGTTGGCAAGACACCTTAAAATATTGTGTTTGACCCCGTAATCTACGGCAATAATTTTATGTATAGCATTTTTTTGTCTCACAATTCCTTTTTTTCGAGTCCATTTACATTCATCCCAATTGTAGGCTTGCGAGCAGGACACCTCTTTAGCTAGATCTAATCCTGAGAGTCCGCTCCATGACTGTGCTTCAGAGACAAGTGCTTCAACATTTATTTTTTCTTTTGAATGGGCTACCGCAGCAACTGGTGCACCATTGTCGCGGATAAGACGTGTAATATGTCGAGTATCCAGCCCGCAGATTCCGATGAGATTGTTTTTTTTTAACCATTCGTTGAAATGCTTAGTTGCTCTCCAACTACTCGGTTTTGTTATGTCCTCGCGTAAAACTAACCCACGTGTCACTGGAGTGTGTGTCTCCATGTCTTCTGTATTTGCACCAACATTTCCGATGTGCGGAAAGGTAAAATTTATAATTTGTCCTGAATATGAGGGATCTGTTAGTATTTCTTGATAGCCTGTCATTGAAGTGTTAAAGCATATTTCGCCAGTCGACATGCCAAAGGAACCAATTCCATAACCCCGAAAAACCTGCCCGTCTGCAAGTGCAAGGGCTGCTGTAAACTTATTTTTCATATTGTTTTTCCGGGCATGACGGCTCTTTCGTTTTAGTCAGGCGTCGGCACAGCACAATCTTCTCAACGTTCTAACCGGACTTTACCTGAATTACGGAAAATTACTCCGGCCGTCAAGTTTAGATGTGCTTGTTGTTGTCCTCGTTAAGCACACTTCATACTTTTATATGAAACAATATACTAAATATTGCCTTTCGATATTGTTTCATGTAAACTCTTCACCTTGCATCCTATGAGCAGGAAGAAAATGCTACGTGACGCTATAAGCGGTGAATTAAAAGATGCGATGAGGTCGAAAGACACTCTAAAAACCGCTACACTCCGACTGATTATTGCTGCAATCCAAGATCGCGACATAGCAGTGCGCACTGATGGGAATCCAGATGGTATAAGTGACGATGAAGTTATGAAAGTGCTTCAAACGATGGTCAAACAGCGTCAGGAAAGCATAAAAATGTATGAGAAAGGTAATCGGCCCGAGCTTGCTGCTCAAGAAGCTCAAGAGATTTCGATCATTAGGTCATTCATGCCAGAACAAATGTCAAATACTGAGATTGAAGAAGCGGTTAATCAGCTTCTCATTGAAACAGGAGCATCTAGTTTGAAAGACATGGGGTCTTCAATGGCGGCCCTTCGCAAACGATACGCTGGTCGGATGGATTTTGGCAAAGCGAGTGAAATCTTAAAAGCTTCGTTGGCTGGATAAACTGCAGTTGGCCAAGTCCTGCTTCTGTCGTAAGTTTATACTTTAAAATCATTAACTGGTCGCTCAATGAGTTTTCCGTCGTCATTTCTCGATGAAATTCGCTCCCGTGTTGTGCTACGAGAGTTGATAGGCAGGCACGTAAAATTGATCCGCAAGGGTCACGAATATAGCGGTCTTTGCCCCTTTCACAATGAAAAGACCCCGTCTTTCACTGTAAGTGAGGAAAAAGGATTTTTTCATTGTTTTGGATGTGGAGCACACGGAGATGCCATCGGGTATGTTATGCGGTTTGAAAATCTTACCTTCCCTGAGGCTGTTAAGAGGCTTGCGCAAGAAATAGGAATTTCTGTGCCGAACGTCTCGCCAGAGGAACTGAAAAGTGAAAAAATTCGTTCTTCTCTTTATGACGTTATGGAAAAAGCATGCCATTTCTTTGAAAAATCATTAAAATCGCCACAAGGGGCAAACGCGCTCAAATATTTGCGGGGCCGAGGATTGGACGATGATGACATCTCTCGCTTTCGGTTAGGTTATGCTCCTGAGAGCAGAAACATTCTCAAACAGGCCCTAATTTCAGCGTCCGTTTCGGAGTCTTTGCTAATTGACTCAGGGCTTCTGATTAAGTTGGAAAATCGAGGAATGTCTTATGAGAGATTTCGTAATCGTGTTATATTTCCGATATCGGATCAAGGAAGTCGAATTATAGGCTTTGGTGGTCGAGCTTTGGGGGATGTTCAGCCGAAGTATTTAAACTCTCCTGACACTGCTCTTTTTCAGAAGGGAAGTATTTTATACAATATCAAAACGGGCAGATCAGCCTCGGTTGCTGCGGGGAGGGTCATTGTTGTTGAGGGGTATATGGATGTAATCGCCCTAGCCAGAGCCGGGATTAAAGAGGCTGTTGCAACACTCGGAACTGCATTAAGTGAACGCCAGCTCGCATTGCTCTGGAAAATTGAGCCAGAACCTGTTCTTTGTTTCGATGGCGACAATGCCGGAGTTCTGGCTGCATATCGTGCAGCAGAAAGAGCATTGCCCTTGTTGCAACCGGGAAAGTCACTGCGTTTTATTTTTCTTCCCTCTGGAGAGGATCCAGACACTCTGTTAAAATCTGCTGGTCGTGATGCGATGGAAGAAATTTTGGGCAACGCTAGCACTTTATCTCAGGTGATTTGGAATATGGAGGCTGCGCAACAGACTCTGGACACACCAGAAAGATTAGCTGGTTTTGAACACCGGCTTGAAAAGCATGCTCGTTCTATTGTGGATAAGAAAGTACAATACCAGTATCGGATTTCTTTCCGAGCAAAACTAAGCCAGATGACAAGTAAAATGTTTTCTCAAAAATCTCTGCGAGGCGCCAATTCTAATCAACAGTCAGGGGCAACGAATTTTACTCATAAGGCGCGAAACCCGCCTGAGACACTTGCAAAACGGCGTGAGGAAGCTGTTTTAGCGACTGTTATACGTCAGCCAGCTTTGTTAGATGGATATGCTGAGGCAATTGGCAAACTCGAGTTTTCTGACCCAGAGTTGAACAGGGTTCGTCAGGAAATTTTAACATTTTATGCTTCGTCTCCGGATCTTGACAGAAAGATGCTTATGGAGCACCTACGTCTATGTGGATTTAATTCAAAAACAGGGGTGATTCTTTTTGCAGATACGCTTATAAAGCGCGGTCAGAGTGAGATACAAATGGTAGACGGTACAGTTATGACAGAGATGGCTCAACTGAGAGTTATGTTGTCTGAACTCATACAAGGGGCACGTCTGGAAGAAGCTCAAAGACGTTACGAAGCTGACCCAAATGATGAGAATTTGGCTCGTTTGTTGGAGTGTAAGAAGGTTACAATGGACAGTTACAGGGGAAATATTTGATGCCGAGGGCATTTTTTAAATAGACTTTCTTGATTATTATAACGATATGCAGAGTGCATCAGGATTTTTTGATCGAGAAAACTACTGGAGGCGGTATGGCGACAAAAACAGCAACTAAAAAAGCTGACCTAAAAGAAAATCAGGGGGAAGTGCAGGACTCTCCGTTAATCGAGTCTACTGACTCTGAAGTAAAAAAATTACTAAAAATTGGAAAAGAAAGAGGATTCATAACATATGATGAACTCAATAAGGCTCTTCCGCAGGAGGAAGTTTCCTCTGAACAGATAGAGGATATTACCTCACAGCTTTCCGAAATGGGAATTAATGTTGTGGAGGATGAAGATTCTGATGACACAAATGAGGTGTATGTAAAACCAGAAAAATCCGGCGATACGAATACAAAAACGGCTAACACTGGAGATGAAGATCTTGGTCGCACTGATGATCCAGTCAGGATGTATCTCAGAGAAATGGGGACCGTCGAGCTACTCTCACGTGAAGGTGAAATCGAAATTGCAAAACGTATCGAGGCAGGCCGTGAGAAAATGATAAGTGGTTTGTTCGAAAGTCCCTTGACCCAGTGGGCGATAGTGCGTTGGCGCGATGCTCTCAAGGAAGAACTAGTGCTTCTTCGGGATATAATTGATTTGGATGCAACGTACGGTGGGTCGAATTCGGAAGTGCCTCAGATTATAGCTGAAGATCCTGAAAAACTTGAAGACGATGAAGAAGAAGAAGAAGAAGACGAAGACGAAGAAGACAGAATTGATGATGAGGATGATGAAGATTCTGTAAACAATCTCCCCCTCTCAATGCTTGAGGCGACATTAAGACCACAGGTTATGGATGTTTTTGACAAGGTAGCTAAGCTGCAAAAACGAGCCAAAAATATGAGAGATAAAAAGCTACTTTGCGTGAGGGAAGGTTCCGAATTTAAACGTGCATCTGAGCGACGTTTGGAAAAAATCGAGGAAGAACTTATCGATCTGTTAGAACCTGTGAAGTTGAATAACACATCGATTGAGGTTTTGGTTGGTGAACATTACAATCACAACCGCCGATTGGTTGGGTTAGAGAGCAAGCTTTTACGGATGGCGACTAAAGCCAAGGTAAAACGAAAGAGTTTCATGGATCGGTATTTTGGTTCGGAATTAGATCCGAGATGGTTGCAGCGGATTGCACATCTTTCGGAGAGAGGTTGGAAGCCATTCGTACAAAAGAATCGTGAACAAATAAAAGAAATACGGACAGAGATCGCCGGTATTGCCGCAGATGTCGGAGTGCCTCTAGACGAATTTCGTAAGATCGTGAACAAAATACAACGCGGTGAAAGAGAAGCAGCCCGCGCAAAAAAGGAAATGGTTGAAGCAAATCTCCGCTTAGTAATTTCGATTGCTAAAAAATATACAAATCGGGGTCTTCAATTCCTCGATCTCATACAAGAAGGTAATATTGGCCTTATGAAAGCAGTGGATAAGTTTGAATATCGTCGCGGCTATAAGTTTTCGACATATGCAACTTGGTGGATCCGTCAGGCAATTACTAGGTCGATTGCCGATCAGGCTCGGACCATACGTATTCCGGTTCATATGATCGAAACTATAAATAAACTGGTGCGCACATCGAGGCAGATTCTTCACGAGATCGGTAGGGAACCAACCCCTGAGGAATTGGCCAGCCGTCTTGCGATGCCCCTTGAGAAGGTACGCAAGGTGTTAAAGATTGCCAAGGAACCTATCAGCCTTGAAACACCAATTGGTGATGAGGAAGATTCGCATTTAGGTGATTTTATTGAAGATAAAAATGCAGTTCAACCTTTAGATGCTGCAATTCAAGGGAATTTACGTGAAACAACCACACGTGTTTTGGCAAGTTTAACTCCTCGTGAGGAGCGTGTTTTGCGCATGCGTTTTGGTATAGGAATGAACACAGACCATACATTAGAGGAGGTTGGGCAACAATTTTCTGTGACCCGTGAGAGGATCCGGCAGATTGAAGCTAAAGCATTACGTAAACTTAAACATCCTAGTAGGTCCCGCTTGCTTAGGAGCTTTTTAGAGACATAGATGTATTTCTTAATCTAAGACAAATTATTTATATATTTAATTTTACCTTGCACATTGGGACTGAATAATTCTAGTTTGATAAATCGACTGAGAAGCAAATTATGAAGGCTGGAAAGTTAATGTCTTTCGATTGAGTAGAAAATAACAAATAGCTCTTGTAAAATGTTATGTGCCGTGGGCCCGTAGCTCAACTGGTTAGAGCAGGCCGCTCATAACGGTCTGGTTGGGGGTTCAAGTCCCTCCGGGCCCACCATCAAGTTTTACAATAAAAATCAACCAAGTAATTTTGCGATATTTTTGTGGATAGAGAATTCTGAGAGCATATCTGGAACAGCTTTGACTGTATGAATCGGGGTTTATCGAAATAATGGTGTATCGTCGGTATTCGTTATGTAAATCTGCGCTTTAAGCAATTCTCCAATATTCTTGTCATACAGGCAGAGTTCAATTATTCGAATAGCCTTATTGTAAGTGTGAGGGTTTTTGAGAAGTGAAAAAGGAATTATTCTCATGGAAAAGAAAAGAAGTATAATTGGTGTGAATCGCCGTCATTTTGTAAAGGTTTCTGGCGCAGGTATGTTGGCAATTTTGACTTCCGGTGTCGCGCCGATGACATTTGCTAGATCTAAGAAGCAAATCACTTTCACACAATCTTGGATTCCTAATGGAGGCATGGCATGGATTTACATTGCAGATGCAAAAGGATTCTTCAAAAAGCGTGGTATCGATATAAAAATAAGCAGGGGGTTTGGTTCCACAGCTTCTGCGCAATCTGTTGGGCAAGGCAAATTTGATTTTGGAATTTCCGCGGCACCGACTGCAACTTTACAGACGATTCGTGGAATAAACTTGGCATATTTAGCATGTTGTAGTTACAGTTCTACTATGGGTGTAGTCTTCCTAAAAGACTCTGGCATTAGAACACCAAAAGATCTCGTGGGAAAAAAATGTGGATCGGTGGTCAAGTCCGGAGAATACCCATTCCTTGAATTATTCGGAAAGAATGCAGATTTTGATTGGTCTAAAGTTGACGTTGTGCAAGTCGATAATAAAATCCGTACTGGCGTAATGCTGCAAAGAAAAGTAGATTTTATTTCATGTTTTGCGTCATCTGTAGTTCCTGATGTTGTGAGTAAAGGCTTTGAGGTAGGTACATTTTTGTACAAAGATTTTAACATGCCATTTTATGGTTATATGTTGATTACCCAACCGGAGATGTACGTGAAAGAGAGAGGTTTGTGTGGCGATGTAACAGAGGCAGTTATTGAGGGTATAAGATACTACATAAAAAATCATGATGAATCTGCAGAGATATTCTTTAAAGCTGTTCCGGAAGCTGGAATGACAGCTTCCAAGCGCATGCAATTTGAGATTGAATTAGATTTGTACACGCACATTACAAACACACCTGAAATTTCAAAGTTCGGGCTTGGTAGTGTAGATCCCAAGAAATATCAAAATATGGTGAATATGGTTGTTAAAAATCTTGGAAAATCAGGCGAAAAGACCCCTGATCTCAGTAAAATAATGCATCTCGACCAGATGATTAATAATAAGTATAAGATCACTGGGGCCGAACTCGAGTTAATTAAAAAACTTGGCGCTCCTGGCGCAAGAGCACTCGGGTAAAGATTGACTTATCTTGTTAATAAGTTTGGCGTCATGATTGTTTGTGTTTTAACAGAGAATTAAGTTTTAACAGTAATGGCTGACCACAGAGTTTCTCGTTCTAATTCTTATGTTGTTGCAGATGGCGTAGAAAAAATATTCGACCGCGGAAAAAATCAAACAGTCGTTCTGGGATCAATCGATTGTAGGGTTGGAGAAGGAGAATTTGTGTCTCTTTTAGGACCAAGTGGCTGCGGAAAAAGCACACTACTCATGATTATTGCGGGTTTAGAAATCCCCACGAAGGGCAGTATTTTAGTTGGAGGTCAACCGATGACCAAACCAAGGGAGGACATAGGATTAATGTTTCAAGATCCAACCTTGTTACCATGGAAAACTGCTTTGGAAAATGTCTTATTCCCTATAAAGATTCTGCGAAGAAATCGTGAGAAATATTTAAAAGTTGCTGTAGATCTTCTCACGCGTGTGGGTTTGGAACAATTTCTGGATAAAAAGCCTGCACAATTATCTGGAGGAATGAAGCAGAGGGTGGCAATTTGTAGGGCATTGATCTACGAAACCGATGTTCTTTTGATGGATGAACCTTTTAGCGCTCTTGATGCTATCACCCGTGATGAAATGAACCAGGTAATAATGGATTTGTGGCAAGATTATAAAAAAACTGGTCTTTTTGTAACACACAGTATCCGCGAAGCAGTTTATTTATCAGATCGTGTGCTGGTAATGAGTGCGCGGCCTGGCCGGATTATTGAAGATTTTGATATTCCATTTGAAAGACCTCGAAGCTTCTCGATAGTTGACACTGCCGAATTTAACAAAATTTGTGGTTATTTGCGTGGAAAAATTCATTCTCAGTATTAGAACTAATGTAGTTGCTTATGGGATATTGTTTAAACAAAAGAGTCAAAACTTATGACCATTACTGAGTTGCGGGGTTTGTCTTTACCACTGTTGCTTTTTTTCTCCATTATTATTTCATGGGAGTTTGTAACTTGGTATACGGATTATCCAAAGTCTATTTTGCCTCGTCCTACAGTTGTGGTTCTTGCTATATATAATAATTGGACTCTGTTGATCAAAAATATCATGCCTACTGCTTCGGTTGCGATCGGTGGTTTTTTTATAGCGACTGTAATGGGGTTGTTTTTGTCTCTATTGATGAATTACTCAAAACTGATTAAGGACACATTGTATCCTAATATTGTCGGATTTCAAATTGTTCCAAAAATTGCTTGGGCACCGCTTTTCGTTTTGTGGCTCGGTATTGAATTTGAGTCTAGGCTCGGCTTCGCAGTATTCATAAGTATTTTTCCTATCATCATAAGTATGACAGCCGGGTTACAGAATACCGACCCAAACCTGATTAGACTGTGCAACTCACTTGCAGCAAATAAACTACAGACATTATTCTTTGTTAGGTTTCCTTTCTCATTACCGTATCTAATAAGTGCAATGAAAATGAGCATAACACTATCAATGATTGGTGTTATTGTTGGAGAGTTTATTACATCTCAACAGGGATTGGGATTCTTAATTCTGGTCGCATCTGGAAAGCTAGAAACAGATCTAATGTTGGCATCGATTTTATTTCTTTGTTTAATTGGATTGTTTTTTTACTCTTTTATTGCGTTCGCCAGTTACAGGCTAGAGGTTTGGCTTGGAGAGAAATCCGAGTCATTTACAAAAGAGAAAAAAGGTAATGTTTGAAAATATTATTCACAAATTTAAGGAATATGGAATATCGAGTATCCGAGAAGTTTTATTACCTTTATTTTTTTTAATATTTGTTATCGCCATTTGGCAATATGCCGTTGATCAAGAAATGGTACCTACTTTGATTTTACCGCCTCCAAGTGCAGTTGTTGAGGTATTTAATGCTAATCGTGTATTAATGTGGGGGCACGCTTTGAGTACACTTTTTGAGTGTTTTGTTGCTTTTGTCTGTGCTGCTGTAATCGCTTTATTCATAAGCGCATTAATGACATTGTCACGCATTGCGCACAGAGCTATTTTCCCGAATTTAGTAATTTTTCAATTGGTTCCAGTTATAGCATTGGCACCGCTATTTATACTATGGTTTGGCGTGGGAACGGAAGCTCGCATAGCATATGGTGTATGTTTGGCGTTATTTCCAATTGTTGTTTCTTCCACTTCTGGATTATTAAATACCGATGACAACTACCTTAAACTGACTCAGTCTCTTACTGCTGGGCGTTGGAAAACATTTTTGTGGGTAAGGTTGCCTTTCGCGTTGCCGATGATTTTCACGGGATTACGAATTGGATTAACGTTAACCATTATAGGCGTCGTGGTGGGAGAATTTGTTACGGCACAGCAGGGAATAGGTTACCTCATCAGTTTTTCCGCATCAGGACTTGAAACCCAAATTGCAATGGCGGCTATTGCGTTCTTGCTAATTGTCGGGCTGATTTTATTCTCAGGTTTAGTGTATTTAGAGTTTATGGTATTAAAAATCTTCTCCGGCGTTTCCAATTGAAAAAGTTCTAATTTATTACAAATGGCTTTTGAAAATATAAAAGAATTTGATCAGCTTCATCGGGCAGAGAACATTATTTGGATGGGGCAAAATACTAATCATTTGCCAGCACATCCGAAAGTAAAAGAATCCCTGTTGAGAAGTATTCATGATCAAAGCTTTAATCTTTATGCACCACCTTACGGACTGGAAGAATTGCGGGAACTTGTTTTGAATGATCTGAGAGGAAACAACTCCAGAAAGGAAGCGCAAGTACTCATTACCGATGGCGCAATTGCAGGATTATATTTAGTCTGTAAACGCTTTGCAAACTCCCAAACTAGTGTGGTGACAAGTGATCCTACTTGGGTTTGGCCACTGAAGTTTAGTCTACACGAGGGAGCATCAATTCGATGTATCCCGGTCTATGATAAATGGTCGGGATTTAAACTCAAAGCAGAGGTGTTGGATGCAGAATTTTCTAAATACGAAAACTCTATCCTATATCTGGTTGATCCATTGAACCCGCTGGGTTCATGCTATGAACGCAATGAACTTAAAGAGATTGCTGAAGTAGCAAAAACCCACGACGTTTTGATTGTGCATGACTGTACATATCGTGATTTCGCTTTCGAACATCATCTTGTGCGTGACTTTTATCCCCAAAAGACGATTACAACATACAGTTTTAGCAAATGGCTTGGAATTGCTGGATTGCGAACAGGCGCAATTATAGCTGATGATCCTATCTTCTCATACTTATTGGAGGATCAAGCAAATACTCTTGGTTCAAACATTCTTGGACAAAAGGCTGCGATTGCGGCTTTCAAAATAAAGGATGAATGGATTTCACATATAAATAAAATCCAACGCGGCAATCAAAATTTAATTCAAACTTGTGTAGAGGCTCTATCCGTATTAAACACCCTGATTTTTCCTTCCAATGGAAACTTTCTTGCAATTGCATGTCTGGAACAAAAAATCTCTGCAAATGCCGTCGCGCGTGCGTTCATGAAACGTGGTATTTTTATAAGAACGTCTGATTATCATAGTGATGTGTTTAGGGATGACTTTCTTAAAATATCAACGACCGTTCCTGAGGCATGGGTGATCAAATTGTGTAACGAACTTCCAAGTATTGTTGACGAGTGCTTGTCAGAAAAGTGACTATTTTGATATTTTAACTTCGATTTACAGGAATTAATGATGGAACTTGGATTAGAAAATAAATCAGTTGCCATTACCGCAGCCAGTGGAGGCCTCGGTTTTTCGATTGCAAAAATGTTTGCTATTGAAGGGGCAAATGTAACCCTATCAGGAAGAAGTCCTGAAAAGATTAAGAGAGCAGTTTCATCCATCAAACAAGTTGCCAATGGTGTTGTAGAGGGACTTGTGTGTGATGTAACCTCGGGGGAACAATCAGTGGATTTTATAAATAGTGTTGCATCTCGTCATGGTCTTGATGTTCTGGTTGCTAATTCTCCGGGAGCTAATACGGCACCTTTTCTTGAAATTACTGATAATATGTGGCGGAAGGCAGCCGAGACAAAAGTTTTTGCACAAATTCGTCTTGCCCGTGAGGCTTTTTCTATAATGAAGGATATTGGTAAAGGAGGAAGAATACTTTTTATGGCTGGTACCCATGGGAGACAACCTCATGCACATGCCATAACCGCTGGTTTCTCGAACGCAGCACTTCAAAACGTTAGTAAGGCCTTAGCAGAAGATGGCGGACCCTTTAATATTTTATCAAATGCTATAAACCCCGGCCCTTTTGCAACAGAAAGAATGGTTTATTTAGCCGAAGAAAAAGCTCGGGAAGAAAATATATCCCTTAGCGAGGCGACCGCTATTTTAACACAGGAGACGGTCTTAAAACGTTACGGAGATCCAGACGAGTTAGCCGCTTTTGTTGTGTTTCTTGCGTCCAATAGGGCAACTTATGTGACTGGAGCTTGTTTTGATATTGATGGAGGTCAAGTTAAAGCATTATGACGACAAGATACATCAGAGCAAATGGTGCAGAACTGTATGCTGAAGCAGTTGGAGATGGACCTGCAATAATATTTGTGCATGAGTTTGCAGATAATTTAGAGAGCTGGGCTGGACAAATCTCTGCACTATGCCGTCGTTTTAAGTGTATTGCCTTTAATGCTAGAGGATATCCGCCGTCCGAAGTGCCAGAAAACCCAGAACTTTATTCGCAACGAATTGCAGCTGAAGATATTAATTCTGTACTTGAAAGTTATTCTTTGAAATCTGCTCACATAGTTGGTTGTTCCATGGGAGCTTTTGCCACATTGCATTTTAGCATTCTATATCCCGAAAAATGTAAATCAATTACTTTGATTTCGTGTGGCTATGGCTCACCAAAGGAATTGCAAACTGACTATGCGCGTGACTCTGAGATGCTTGCGGATAAATATATTGAACTGGGAGCTGAACAAATGGCTGAACTCTATGCTGAGGGTGTATTTCGTCAGCAGTTTAAGAAAAAGGACTTGAGGGGTTGGATGGCATTCCGGTCACGCCTCTCAGATCATTCAACACTTGGCGCATCTCTCACAATGAGAGGGGTGCAAAGGCTTAGACCCTCCCTTTATGACCTTCAGGAGGACATAAGGAAAGTAAATGTGCCTGCGCTTATTATTGTTGGTGATGAAGATGATTGGTGCATTGAACCCTCGGTATATCTCAAACGCACATTACCAAATGCCGGACTTTGCATACTACCGCGAACAGGTCATACAGTAAATTTAGAGGAAGTAGGTTTTACAAATAGAGTTTTGATGGAATTTTTAGCGATGGCTGAGTCCGGAAAATGTCTACCGAAAGAAAATTATATTGGAAAGTCTGCACTACTGTCTGGTTTTAAATAACTACTAAAGGTTTAAATTGTATCCGAGTTTGAAAATAAATTCTGCACGAATTTGGTCGAATTTGATGCAACTTTCCAAAATCGGTGGGACAGATGATGGAGGCGTGAATCGTCAAGCTCTAACGCAGAAAGATTTTGAAGCTCAAGAGCTTTGTATTTTCTGGGCTAATCAATTTGGTCTTTCCATATCACATGACCCGGTTGGTAATTTATTTTTTCAGTTAAAAGGAAAAGACCCAAGTTTGCCTGTGGTAATGTCGGGATCACATCTCGATACACAGCCAACCGGAGGAAAATTCGACGGTGCTTTTGGTGTATTGGCAGGCCTTGAAGCGGTAAGAGCTATAATTGAGTCGGGAGTATCTCCCCGTCGGGGCATAGAGATAGTAGCTTGGATGAATGAAGAAGGCTCGCGTTTTGCGCCGGGGATGATGGGGTCAGAGACATTTGCTGGCCTAAGGACACTTGAGAGTATCAAGAAAATGACCGATCAATATGGTGTTTCTGTTGAAGAAGAACTAAAGGAGTTGGAGAAACGTTTCTCTTTTTCAGAAAAAAGATTACTTGGCCAGGAAGTATTTTGTTTTGTTGAAGCGCATATAGAGCAGGGACCAATCTTAGAAAGAGAAGGTTTTCCAGTCGGAGTTGTCACAGGAATACAGGGTGTCCGGCGCATGCGCGTTCGGGTTACTGGTGACGAGGCTCATGCAGGAACCACGCCATATGCTTTACGAAGGGATGCAATTGAGGAGGCATCGCGAGCAATAGAAAAACTTTATTCTATATTTTCGAATGATGAGACCACCCGTTTTACTGTGGGAAGGCTTATACTAAAGCCCAATGTGCCGTCGGTAGTGGCTAGTGAGGTTCTTTTTTCTATTGATCTGCGGCATCCAGATTCTGAAAAGTTGGCGGAAGCAGAAAGACGTGTTCGAATTGTAATTTCAGACGCGATGGAACGTTGCATGCATAAAGTTTGGTGTATTGCTGCGTCAGATACTGTAATGTTCGACGAGAGAATTTTGCAAACTATAGAGAATGTGTCCAAAACATTAGGAATTCCAAGTACTAGAATATTTTCAGGAGCTGGCCATGATGCTAGACAGATGGCTCACTGTTGTCCGACCGGAATGATTTTCGTACCCTCGTGTGACGGTATTAGTCACAATGTAAACGAATATACCTCTCAAGATGATATTATTTCTGGGACAACGGTTCTGTGTAATGTACTGGCACAGCTTGCAAATTCTTTAGATTTGATTTGACTGTCTGAGATAAATAATTTTTGCAATCTGGTAATATAAGGTTTCCTTCAAGACCATCTACCTAGTATCAAAATATATACACCGACGTTTTGCGTTTTAAACAATAGTTTATAATTCTTTACCATAGAAAGTTTTATACTCTAAAAACAAGCTGACTCAATAATAGATTGTTTTGGTTTTCCGGTACGTAGGTGAATACTTCTCGGCCTAGAACATTCAGGTCATGTGCATGAACGTTTTATTCTGGGTTTGCAATTATTGGATCCACAAAAGTTAATGCTGTATCCCACGGAAAGAAGATCCATGTATTCTGGCTAACTTCAGTAACATATGTATCAACCATTGGTCTCCCCGCGGGTTTCACGTAAATTGTTGCGAAGTGGGCGTTTGGAATGTATTTCCTCACAGCCTTCGCAGTTCGTCCCGTGTCTACTAAGTCATCAATCAATAAAACATTATCTTCTAAATCCTCTGCAGGTTTGATAACATTGACTTCTGATTGTGATTGATGATCGTAAGAACTAATGCAAATTGTATCAATTAGCCGAATTTCGAGTTCACGAGCTACAATTGCGGAGGGCACTAACCCTCCACGGGTAATGGCAATTACCTTATCCCAAGGTCCAATTTCTGATAACCGCCAAGCTAACGCTTTGGCGTCGCGGTGCAGTTGGTCCCATGAAACATTAAACGATCTTTGATAACGCTTTTCCGTTGAAGACATACGGTCTCCCTTCATTATAATTGTCCCGTGTAGGTTCTTAAAAAAAGATCAGCATTTTAACTGACAAAGTTATTGCTTACTTATTTTATGAGTACTAGATATTGCTTAGCACCATCATGTTGTTCAAGTGAACGCTCAAAAATATACATGCGTTTAAACCTATTCCTTTTTATTAATTTGAAAAATAGTTTTGTATCTAGCCTAAATTAGCGTTTCAACTTTGAATTATGGCAATCGAGAAGAAGTATTCTTATAAAAAATAATCCCATTCTTTTTTCATAACAAAAAGTTGTATATACTAATTTAGTATTATTTGGTTATCTGCGGGAGTAAAGTTTGGAACCAGATTAATAGCAGAAGGCCATTCAAGTTGGCTTAGTAAATACGGTAACTAATTTACGAGAGAGGAATGTTATGAAAATTTTTGCATCAGTTGTGGCCGCAATTGGGTTTTTATTACCGTTTGGTTTGATTGATAAACCAGCGCAGGCGCAGACCGAAATTAAGCTACCCTTAGAAAGTCCCCCGGGTCATATAAAAACGCGGTCTGCTGAGGTGTTTAAGGATACGCTAGAAAAAATATCTAATGGCAAATATAAAGTTTCTTTATTTCCTTCGGCTCAGTTAATGCCAGGTAAGGATGAAATGGCGGCGGTTGCGCGCGGTCAGGTCCAGATGGCCATTCCAACCATTGGCTACGTTTCCAATATAGATCCAGCCTTTAAGTTGCTGGAGGTTCCCATGCTCTTTGATAGCTATGATGCGATGGAAACTGTACTAAATGGTTCAATTGGAGAACAATTGCTGGGAAGGCTATCAAAGAAAAGAGTTCTAGGGGCAGGATTTTGGTATGATGGTTTTGTAGCATTATGGTCAAAAACTCCCATTAAAACACTTAAAGATATGAAGAAGAAGAAAATTAGAGTTTTCCCCTCCGAGGTCTTAGCTAATTCAACCAAAGCTCTTGGTGCGGCGCCGACCGCAATTCCCGGAGCAGAAGTTTTTCTAGCTCTTAAACAGGGAGTAGCTGACGGCGCTTGGACAACTGCACCATACGGAAATCGTATAAAATTATATGAAGTATTAAAATCTGTTACTAAGGTAAATCTTTTCCCATTTGGTTATGTCGTTGTAATGAATCCAGCATGGTTCAAAAAGCAAGGTTCAGATGGACAAAAACTGATTCGAACCGCATTGGCTGCTGGGAAAGCATATAACCTTAAAGAAATAACCAATTCTATCAACGATGCATATAAAAATGTTGCAGCAAATGGCATGGAAGTTATCGAGTTTTCTGAAAACGAACGAGCAAACTGGATTACTGCGCTCAAATCGCTCTATGATGGTCTTGATCCAGAAATTAAGTCTATGTTGAAGCAAATCAAGAAGTAAGGAATAAGGGTCTGGGATTATTACTCTGATTATACATATCATATGGTTTCATTGACCAATAAAAATTCAGGGCCACGTCACACATTACGTTTCGTGTCACGTGGTCTTGAAGTTTTTGTGGATACTTTAATTGGATTTCTTTTTGTAGCCGGAGCCTTGGCCATGTTCGTGATGGTGATTACTCGGTATGGGTTCTCATGGTCAGACCCGTCAATCGAAATTTTGGTACGGTATTCAATGATTTGGGGGACTTTTGTTGGAGTTTCTGCAGCTGTTCGTTTTGGCGTTAATATCCGTTTCACAATGTTAGAACAGTTATTCGGTGA
>MDTG01105526.1_pt1 | contig 33679 bp, 26 predicted proteins | sample 811421 | NCBI WGS metagenome assembly MDTG01 (sample SAMN05326645, study PRJNA326480) | marine metagenome | isolation source: seawater | place: Pacific Ocean: South East | collected 2011
CTTCGAACAAACCAAGTACCGCGGCGACGCCGCGAGCCTCGAGCGCCTCGCGTTCACGGATCTGGAGGGCACGCCTACCCCCGTGGGGGTGCTCGCGCCGTCGGGTTCGCCGCGCGTCGTCGAGGTCTTCGGGTCGTGGTGCCCCAACTGCCACGACGCGACCCGCCTGCTCACCGAACTGCACAGCGAGTACAAGGACCGGGGCCTCGTCGTGCTGGGACTCGCCTTCGAGCACAGCGCCGATGACGCGAAGGCGATCGAAGCCGTGCGCCGGTACAAGGCCGACCTGGGCGTCGAGTACCCGCTGCTCATCGCGGGGCTGAGCGACAAGGCGAAGGCGAGCGAGGCGCTCCCCGTGCTCGACCGCGTGCGCGCGTACCCGACCACGCTGTTCATCGACGCGGACGGCTCGGTCCGCGCCGTCCACTCCGGCTTCAGCGGGCCCGCGACGGGGGAGGCCCACGAGACGCTCCGCGCGCAGTGGATCGCCCACATCGAGGCGATGCTCGAGAAGGCGGAGGCGCCGCCGCTCCCCGGACGCGACTGAGCGCCCATCCGCGGCGCGAATCCGGGTAGAGTCTCGGCGTGAGCCGACCGAGGACCGATCCAGCCCTCCGTGCGCCCAACGGGAACGCGCACGCGCCGCGCGAGCGGGCGGTCGAGATCGTGCGCACGCTCCGCGAGCGCGGCAAGACCGCCTACCTCGCGGGCGGGTGCGTCCGCGACGAGCTGCTCGAACTCGACCCCGTCGATTACGATGTCGCGACCGACGCGACTCCCGACGAGATCGCGGCGATCTTCCCGCGCACGAGCCTGGTCGGCGCCGCGTTCGGGGTCGTGCTTGTCCACCAGGGCAAAGGCAGGACCGGCAAGGGGCGCACGACCGAGGTCGCGACCTTCCGCACCGACATCGGGTACGGCGACAAGCGCCGCCCCGACCGGGTCGAATTCACCGACGCGCAGCACGATGCGCAGCGGCGCGACTTCACGATCAACGCGCTGTTCCTCGATCCGCTCGACACCTCCGAATCGACGCACGGGCGGGTCATCGATTTCGTGGGGGGTCGTGCGGACCTGGAGGCGGGCGTCGTGCGCGCCGTGGGGGACCCCGCGCGCCGGCTCGACGAGGACCACCTGCGCGCGCTGCGTGCGGTCCGGTTCGCGTGCCGGCTTGGGTTCTCGATCGACCCCGCGACGGCGGACGCGATCCGTGCGCACGCGAGCGATCTCAAGGGCGTGAGCAACGAGCGGATCGGCGAGGAACTCCGCAAGATGCTGACGCACCCGAGCCGGGCGCAGGCGGTGTGCCTCGTCGATGAGCTCGGTCTGGATACCCCCACGCTGGGGCGGGCGGCGGTCGATCCCGGTGCGCACCCCCTGCTCGCGGGGCTCGAGGCGGACGCGTCGTTCCCGCTCGCGCTCGCGGCGCTCGCGATCGAGCGGCACGGGCGCGACCCGTTGGGGGCGGGCGCCGCGGACGCGGTCGCGCGCTGGCGTCGGGCGCTGTGCCTGAGCAACGAGGAGCGGGACGCCTGTGCGCGCATCCTCGAGACGCTGACCCTGCTCCGAACCGTCTGGGCGGACGAGCCCGTCGCGCGGCAGAAGCGGATCGCGATGGCGCGGTCCTTCCCGGAGGCCCACCGCCTGCTGGGGGTGATCGACCCCGACGCCGCGGCCGCGGTGGGGGGGCGCTTGCGCGAACTCGAACCGATCGGGATGGGCCTGCGCCCCGAGCCCCTCCTCGATGGAGAGGCCCTCATCGGTATGGGGTACACCCCGGGGCCTCTCTTTGCTCGGGTTCTGGATGGTGTGTACGACGCCCAGCTCGACGGAAGGGTGTCGGATCGGGCGGGCGCCGAGCGTCTGGCGCGGGAACTCGCGGACGCGTTCGGCGTCTAACTCGGCGGCTTAGACTCGTCCTTCTGGGCGGGCGGGTGCCTGAGCGGATCGCTTCGCGGCACAGAGACGCGGTCCGCGACGCGGCGGCACGCGACCCGACCCGGGATCGAACACGGGAGCATGACAGTGATCAGAACACTCCGGAAACAGGCGAACGGTCTCTCGCTGGGGCTGATGGTGGGCCTCGCGGGTCTCGGGATCGGCGCGGCGGCGCTCCCCGCGGCCGCGTCGGCGATGGTCGCGACCGGCACGGTCGACGGGCTCGACAAGCTCATCCTCCGCAGCGGGAAGGTGATCGAGGGGGAGATTCTCAGCGAGACGGCTGAGGAGGTCCGCTTCAATGTCATCGTCGCGGGCATCAGCGCCCCCGCGACCTTCAAGAAGTCGCAGATCATCGAGATCGTGCGGGCGGAGCGTGGGGATGCGGACCCGGCGGACGCGCCGCGGGAGGGCGAGTCGATCGACCTCGACGATCGGTTCACGATGGACCGCGACTCGGACGAGTCGATGGCGTCGATCGACGCGCCGACGGTGTATGTGATCAACCTGAAGGGCGAGTTCGGGAAGGAGATCAGCCCCACCCCGATCCGCGACGCGGTCGAGGCGGCGGAGAAGGAGAGCCCCGATTTCCTGATCGTCCACCTGGACAACGACTGGTCCTACTTCGGAGGCGAGATCCCCGACGAGGTGCAGGACAACTTCGACTGGTTCAGCGTCGCGGACAAGATCGAGCCCATCTTCACCAAGGAGATCGATCTCGAGTGGGAGAAGAAGCCCCATGTGGTCTTCTGGGTCGGCAACGCGATGGGCGGCGCTGCGTTCCTGCCCTTCCTCGCCGACGAGATCTACATGGAGTCCGACGGGCGCATCGGGGGCATCGGCACGCTCGAGCAGATGTTCGAGGGCGTGGGCGACGAGGTCGTGCGTCAGAAGCAGCGTTCGCTCCGCCTGGCGCGGGCGCAGGGGCTCGCGATCGCGAACGGGTACGACTACCGCCTGATCAACGCGCTGGCGCAGCGGAGCTATGTGCTCAGCTACGACCTGTTCGGGAACCTCTACGAGGCGATGCCCGAGGAGCTCGGGCGTGTGGACGCGTATGTGCTGACCGACGACGGCAAGGACGAGCGGGCGGACACGATGGACCAGCTCGTGCGCGGCACCGGCAACGATGTGCTGACGCTCAAGGCGGACATCGCGCTCAAGCTCGGGGTTTCGAGCGGGACCGCGGACTCGCTCGACGAGCTGCTCGAGCAGCTGGGCATCCTCCGCAACCACACGATGGTGGAGGGGCGCAGCGACCAGATCCTCTCGACCTGGGCCCGCAATGTGGCGCAGGCGCAGCGGAAGATCGGGCGCCTGTTCCGGGATTACGAGCAGGTGCAGGGGGGCGGCACGCTCCGCGAGCAGCGGCAGGCGATCAGCCGGCGGATCTCGATCCTCGAGGAGATCCAGGGTTTGTACCGCCGGTACGGGGAGTCGTTCGATCCGTTCGGCGAGGGCATGGGCCAGATCGCGAACCTTGATGTGCGCATCGAGCAGCACCGCATCGAGCTGCTGCTGCTGCGTGACTGATTAGCGGGACCAGACCCCGGGCGCCCGGCGTCCGGCGACGAAAGGCAGAGACATGTTCAGGATTCTTCTCGCGTGCCTCGCGGTGCTGATGAGTGTGGCGATCGCGTCCGCTCGCGACATCGTGATCCTCAAGGACGGGCGCCAGGTCGAGGGCGACATCGTCCGCGAGATCGACGGCAACATCTGGATGATCGTCTACATCGGCGATGTGAAGCAGCAGGAGTTCTTCGCGTCCACCGCGATCAAGGAGATCATGCGCGACGCGGCGCCGGATGTTGCCGAGCAGCCCGCCGACGACGGGAACGACGACGCGGCGGGGCGGGGCGCGCCCAAGGGCATGGTCATCACGCTCGAGGGCATGGTGGGCGTCGAGATGGCGGCCCACAAGCTCGAGGAGCTCATCCCGCAGATCGAGAAAGAGATCGGCGAGGGCGGCATCCTCGTGCTCAAGATCAACTCGGGCGGCGGCTTCCTCGCGGAGATCCAGCTGCTCAGCGATGTCATCGAGTATCAGCTCAAGCCCAAGTTCGAGGTCGTGGGCTGGATCGAGTCGGCGATCTCCGCCGCCGCGATGACCGGCATCACGATGGAACGGCTGTACTTCATGCCCGAGGGCAACCTGGGCGCCGCGACGGGCTGGTCGGGCGCGCTGGTCGCGGTGAAGGGCCGCGGGCTCGAGGAAGCGAAGTACATGATGGAGAAGATCAGCGCCCGCGGGAAGCGGAACTACGCGATCATGAAGGCGATGCAGGGCAGCCCCCACGAGCCGACCCCGCTGAGCGCGACGATCGATCCGCGGACGGGGGATGTCACCTGGTACGAGAGCGAGGACGACGGGGAGATCCTCGTCAACCCGGGCAACGAGGTGCTGACCTTCAACTCGGTGATGGCCGAGAAGCTCCAGTTCAGCGAGGGCATCGCCCGCGATGTGTTCGAGCTGACGCGCGAGATGGGCTATGAAGAGATCGACTGGGTGGGCGAGTGGGAGCCCGGGATGGTCCACCCGATCTCGAAGGCGGAGCGTGAGAACCGCCGCTGGCGCGAGTTCATCGACCAGAACAACCAGGGCATGATCGTCGCGGCGAACAAGTACGGCATGTATGTCGGCGCGGCGCAGAACGCGCAGGGCGACGATCGCGGGATCCTGGTGGGCAAGGCGCGGGGCTTCCTGCGCCAGGTGCGGCGCTACGCGGACGCGAGCCCCAAGCTCGCGACGGTCGCGCTGGGCATCCCGTGGGACGCGTTCGACGAGTGGTACCGGGCGCAGGAAGAAATGCTGCGCGACATGATGGACTGATCGGAGCGATCGAGCCGATGCCGAGCGGGGCCCGAGGGCCCCGCTTTTTCGTGCGCCCGCGCCCCGGGGGTCCCGGGCGCGAATGATGCACGAGCGCCCACGACGACGCGTGACTCCAGGAGACGCCGATGACCACCGCGACGACCCGCCGCTTCCTGCCCGACGATCTGGATGCCTCGAAGTGGGAGCAGGTCGAGCCCCTCGCGAGGGCGCTGCTCGATCGCTCGATCGGGTCGGCCGGCGATCTCGACGCCTGGCTGCGCGACCGATCGGCCCTCGACGCCGCGTGCTCCGAGGCGGGCGCCCGGCTCTACATCAACATGACCTGCAACACCGCGGACGAGCGTGCCTCGGGCGCGTACCGCGCGTACATCGAAGAAGTCGCGCCGAGGCTCAAACCCGTCGCGTTCGAGATGGACACCAAGCAGGTCGAGGCGACGGAGCGGCTGGGTCTGACGGCTGGCGCGTACGCGGTGCTGCACCGCGACACGAAGGCGGATGTGGACCTGTTCCGGGAGGAGAACATCCCGCTCGAGACGAGGCTCGAATCGCTGAGCCAGGACCACCAGACGATCGTCGGCGCGATGACGGTCGAGTTCGAGGGCGAGACGAAGACGATCCCCCAGATGGCGGTGTACGCCGAGTCCACGGACCGAGCGCTCCGGGAGCGTGCGTGGCGCGCGACCGCGGAGCGCAGGCTCCGGGACCGCGACCGGATCGACGCGATCTTCGACGAGATGGTGCGCCTGCGCCACGAGGTGGCGCAGAACGCGGGGTTCGACACCTTCACGGGGTTCATGTTCGCCGCGAAGCACCGTTTCGATTACTCGCCCGAGACCTGCTACGCGTTCCACGAGGGCGTGGAGAAGGAGCTCATGCCGCTCGCGGCGCGGTTCGACGCGATGCGCGCCGAGGGCCTGGGGATCGACGAGCTGAGGCCCTGGGACCTGAGCGTGGACCCCGAGGGGGGCGAGCCGCTCAGGCCCTTCGAGGGCGGAGTCGACCTCGTCGCGAAGACCCGGCGCGTGTTCGAGGCGCTCGACCCGGAGCTCGCGGGGATGTTCGCGACGCTGGGGGATGGCGCCAACACCGAGGGCGTCGCGACGGGGGAGTTTCTCGATCTCGATAGCCGACCCGGGAAGACCGCGGGCGGCTACCAGTACATGCTCGAGCAGACCGGCAAGCCCTTCATTTTCATGAACGCCGCGGGTGTGCACCGCGATGTCGAGACGATGATCCACGAGGCGGGGCACGCGTTCCACTCGATGCTGTGCGCGCCGATGCCGCTGCTCGCGGACCGCAACGCGCCGATCGAGTTCGCGGAGGTCGCGAGCATGAGCATGGAGCTGCTGACGCTTCCCCACCTCGACGCGTTCTATCCGAACCCCGACGACCGCGCCCGCGCCAGGAAGATCCAGCTCATCGACCACGGGATGAAGATCCTGCCCTGGACCGCGACGATCGACGCGTTCCAGCACTGGGTCTACGACAACCCGGCCCACTCGCGCGACGAGCGCACCGCGCACTGGCGGTCGCTTATCGAGCGGTTCGGCGTGCGGGGTTCACGCGTCGCGTGGGACGATTCCACCGCCGACGCACGCGACACCATGTGGCACGCCCAGCCCCATCCCTTCGCGGTCCCCTTCTACTACATCGAGTACGGCATCGCCCAGCTCGGCGCCTACCAGCTCTGGATCCGCTCCATGGACGAGGGGACGGCTGTCGCGCTCGACGCGTACAAGAAGGCGCTGGCGCTAGGCGGGTCGCGCCCGCTGCCCGAGCTGTTCGCCGCCGCGGGGCTGGAATTCGACTTCGGCGCCGGGACGATCGCGCGCATCCGCGACCGCGTCGAAGCGGAGCTCGATCGGCTCTGATTCAACAGGACGGTGCGCTCCGGTTTCCTCCGCGGCCTTCTGCGTAGAACTCAGCAAACAACGCCGATCACCGGGACACCGTTGGAGCTGGATCGGGGAGCGGCTACACTCCGACCACCTTGCCCGGACCGCACGCCGGGCTCTTCCCCGAACGCACGGACGCAGCGGGGCATCCGAGAGAGACACCCCCACGCGTCGAGAAGAGCCCGAGGGACGGGCAACCGACCATGCACCCGCGATCCATCCTCGCCATCTCTGCCGCCGCGTGGTCGGTTTGCTGTCTCCCGACCATCGCGGGAGAGCCCATCACCGTCGACTTCATCGCGGACCGCGACGCGGCTCGCGCGGGCGATTCCGTCTCCTGGACCGCGTGGATCGAGTTGCCCGACGATCTCCCCGCTGGCTCTCGCGTCGTGACGGTGGACGGGCTGTGCATGCCCTACGACATGTTCTCCGCCCAGGTCAGCGACACCGAAGCGCTCGTGCTCCGCGAGTCGCTCCGCCCCTTCGCGTACGGCGCGGCGCTGCTCGGGATCCACTCGGGTCGGAACGATCTGCTTCCCCCCTTTGCGCCGTCCCGCATGCCCTTCCTGTCGTTCTCGACACGGTTCACCCGCGACGCCCGCATGCAGTGGTACGACTTCAAGGGAACGATCACCGTCTTCGCGCCCCCGAATGAACTGATCGTGTACGCGCGCAACGGCCCGTCCGACGCGCCCGCAGGCGGACCGATCCGCGTCCGCACGGATCGGATCAACCAGCCCGGCTGCGACGGCGCGGACCTCGCCTCGCCCTGGTTCGCCCACACGCCGACCGACATCGTCGCGTTCACCGACCTGTTCTTCGCGGGCTCGCCGATCGTCGACTATGCACAGCCCTGGGGCCTGCTCGATGTGGCGGATCTGCTCGCGTTCTTCGCGCTCTACGACCAGACCTGCTCGTTTGAGTGGGACTAATCGAACAGGTTCCGGACCTCGCTCGGGAGCGGGCAGGCGGTGACCTCGCCCCCGCGTTTCGAGGCCTGCACCGCGATCCCGACGAGCACCGCTTCGCCCCCGCGATCGACGAACACGCCGCCGCCCGACAGGCCCTTCGCCTTCGCGCCCAGTTCACCCCGCGTGTCGATGAGGATGCGGTCGTTGCCCGCGAAGCGGACGCTTCCCTCGATCACGACACCCGGCGCGCCGATCCATCGCAGGTCTTCGGGTCGGCGCACACCCGGCGCCGTCTCGAAAAGGCCTTGGTCCATCAACGCCGCCGGGAAGCCGACCATGAAGCAGCGTTCGCCGACGCGGGGCGCGCCGACCCGTGCAACGGGGGTCGCCCACGCGCGCGCTTCGTCGGGCGAGACGACCGCCCAGTCGGCGCCCGCCTCCTCCCGGCTCGCCGCGGGGCTGATGCTGTACCGCAGCGCATCGGACGCGGAGACGCGGGCCGTCCCGATCGTGTCGTCGACGATGAAGACCAGCGGGGGCGGGGCGGCCTCGCCCGCGCGGCGGTCGATCCGCAGTGCGCCCGTGACGGGGTCGGTGATGACCCGGTCCGCGCCGAGGTGCGCCGCGGGGAGTGTGTGCGCCGCGGTCAGCAGCTGTCCGTTCGGGAGGCGGATGCAGGTGACGGGCCGGACCGCGCCGAGACTGGAACGCCCGCCCTCGCGCGGGACCGCGACCCCGATCGCGGCGAGCGTGACATGCGCGCGAGCCCTCGCCGCGACAGGCTCCGCGGCGATCGTCGCCTCGTCCAGGGGACGCGTCGTGGCGCAGCCCGCGAGGGGAGAGCTTCCGAGCAGCAGCGCCGCGGCCGCGACGCACGCGTGATGACAGCAAGCCGGGGAACGGGTGGGCATGCACCGGGTATCGGCGTGGGACGACCCGGGAAGTGACCGCGGCCGCGCCCCACCCGGTGGTCTGTGCCGTGCATCACCCCGAACAGGCGAAGACGGGGCGGATCGCGATCCAGCCTGCTCAGCGGACCCGGACGGTCAATCCCGGCATGCTGATGGGCTGGTTGGCGCCGACTTTGAGTTCGAACGACTCGCCCGGCGCGAGGGTGCGCTCGTAATCCCACCCGTCGCTCGTGCCGGTCGAGGTTAGCTTCGCGGGCTGGTTGCTCGTGTTGGTCAGCACGACGGTGCGTGTCGTGCAGGCGCCCATCGCGAGCGAGAGCACGCCGAGCGAGGCGACCGCGAGAGTTCGTCCGATCCGTGCGCGCATGGGGTGTCCTCCCGGGTGGTATCGGAATCGCGGGGAACTCACCTGTCGAGTTCCGCGGCGACGATGTTGAGCGAGCCCAGCACCGCGACGATGTCGGCGAGCATGTGTCCCTCGATGAGCTGGGGCATCAGCGAGTAGTTGATGAACGAAGGCGGGCGGGTCTTGACGCGCCAGGGGCGCGGGCCGCCGTCGGAGATGATGTAGAACCCGAGTTCACCGTTCGCGGTCTCGTTGCAGCCGTAGCACTCCGCGACCGGCGCCTTCCAGCCCCGGTTGGTCATGACGAGCTCGAAGTGCTGGATGAGGCCCTCGATGGAGCCGTACACCTCGTCCTTGCGAGGCTTGACCATCTTGGAATCCGCGAAGGTGTCCATGGGCCCGCCCGGGATGTTGTCGATGAGCTGGCCGATGATCTTCATCGACTGCTTGACCTCCTCGAGGCGGACCTGGAAGCGCTCGTAGACATCGCCCTTGCTGCCCAGCGGGACGCTGAACTTGACCGCCTCGGCGCCCTCGCCGTCCCAGTTGTCGGCATAGCAGAGGTAGGGCTCGTCCTTGCGGACATCGCGGCGCACGCCCGAGGCGCGGGCGATCGGGCCCGTGCTCGACCACGCGATCGCGTTCTCGGTTGTCAGCACGCCCACCCCGTCGGTCCGGTCGATGAAGATCCGGTTCCGGCTCAGCAGCCTGTCGAGGTCGTTGATCGCGACCGACAGGTCGTCGTTGATGAAGTTCTTGACCATCGTCTTGAAGGTCTCTTCATCGGGCAGGTCCTGCATCGCGCCGCCGACGCGGGTCCAGTCGGGGTGATAGCGCTGCCCCGCGATGTAATCGCAGATGTCGTAGATCTTCTCGCGGGGGTTGAACCCGTAGAGGAAGCCCGTGAACGCGCCGAGGTCCAGCGCCGCGGCGCCGAGGCACAGGAGGTGGTCCTGGATGCGCGCCAGCTCCGCCATGATCGTGCGCACGACCTTGCACCGGGGCGTGATCTCGATCCCGAACAGCTTCTCGACGGTGTGGTGCCAGCAGATGTCGTTGGCGATCGGGCTCAGATAGTTCATCCGGCTCACGATCGTCACATACTGGTTGTAGTCGAGGTTCTCCCCCAGCTTCTCGAAACCCGAGTGCAGGTAGCCGATGTGCGGCGTGCAGCGCGCGATCCGCTCTCCGTCGAGCTCGAGCACGAGCCGCAGCGTCGTGTGCGTCGCGGGGTGCTGGGGGCCGAAGTTGAGGACCCAGCGGTCGCCCGTATCCACATGCTCGTTGATGTAATCGATCCGGTCGGCATCGACCGAGAGACCCTCGTCGGGCTTGAGTGTGTAAGGCATGGCGGCGTCGGCCTTTCGATCGTGCTGGGTCGTTCCGTCTCGTCTGCCGAACGGGGTTCGAACCCCGCCCGCGCACGGTTTCAATGATAGAGCCCCTCTTCCGGTCCGAGCGGTGGCTGCCCGATCTGCTTCGTGGAGTCGCGGCAGCCGCCTACGGTCCGTCCGATGCGCTCGGAACCGCCCTCAACTCCGCCGACCAATTCGGGTCCTGTTCGCCCTGTCGTGTTCCTCCATCTGCCCAAGACCGCGGGGATGACGCTCCGCGGGATCCTCGAGCGTGTCTACGCGGATCACCCGATCGAGTTCCTGACCAACAAGGGCGGGGAGCTCCGCGCGTTCGCGTCTCGCCCGCTGGAGGACCGCGCCCGGGTCGCGTTGCTCGCGGGGCACATCCCGTGGGGGGCGCAGGCTGTCATCCCGGGGGCGCGCGCAATTACGGTCCTCCGCGACCCGGTCGAGCGCGTGATCTCGTTCTACCACTTCACCCGGCGCGCGCCCAACGCGCTGCACCACAAGGCCGTGACGGAGGGGAACCTCTCGCTCGCGGACTGCGTCGAATCGGGCCTGCTCGCGGGCGAGATGAACCTGCAGACCGCGATGCTCGCGAGCCGCGGCGCGCGCACGCCCGAGGACCAACTCGACAGCGCCGGGCACAACCTCCGCGCGTGCGCCGCGTTCGGCCTCGTCGAGCGGTTCGCGGACACCGTCGCGCTGTTCACGCGCGAGCTCCGCTGGCCCGCGGTGGAGTGGGAGAGCCGGAATGTGACCGAGAATCGCCCCCGCGCCGACGATCTCGACCCGGCGCTGGTCGGGCGGATCCGGCGCGAGGCGGCGTTCGACACCGTCCTCTATAACGACGCATTGACACTGTTTGAGCGCCGGCTGGGCGGCGCCTGAGCGGGGCGCCTGTTCGCCCCGTGTTCATCGGGCGCGGGTGTGCGCCGGATCGGCGCTAGCCTTGTTTCATGCTCGCGTTCCTTTCCGACACCCTCTCCGCGTTCTGGCGGATCATGCTCGACAGCGGGGTCTGGCTCCTCGCGGGCCTCGCGCTCGCGGGCGTCGTCCACGCGTTCGTCCCGCGGGATTTCCTCGCGCGCCATCTTTCTTCGGATGCGGAGCGCTCCCGGATCGCGCCGATCGTCAAGGCGAGCCTCCTGGGGATCCCGCTCCCACTGTGCTCGTGCAGCGTGATCCCCGTCGCGGCGGGGCTGCGTTCTTCGGGGGCCGGGCGTGGTGCCTCGGCCGCCTTCGCGATCAGCACACCCCAGACCGGAGAGGAGTCTGTTCCCCTCACCTGGGCCCTGTTCGGACCGGTCTTTGCGCTCACGCGCCCCGTCGCGGCGGTGGTGACGGCGCTCTCCGCGGGTCTGCTGATCGAGTGGTTCGCGCCCGCGAAGCCCGATCGGAAGCGACCGGTCGCGCCCGCGGCGCCCAAGCCCTGCTGCTCGTCCGCGTCGCTCACGATCGGGGCGGACCACGACCCCGACGGGGCGCCGGAGCCTCGCGGGTGCTGCGCCCCGGAACCGATCCCGGCGCCCGCGGGCGCGTGCTGCTCGCAGCCCCCCGCGGAAACGACCCGGAAGCCCTGCTGCTCGGGGGATGAGGCGGGATCGACCGCCGACGCGCCGGGTTGGGCGGCGCGCGCGCGGGACGCGGTGCGGCACGGGTTCGTGACGATGCTGCTCGATCTCGCGCCCTGGCTCGCGGTCGGGCTCGTGCTCAGCGCGATCATCGCGGCGGCGGTACCGGAAGGATGGATCGCCCAGCATGTCGGGACGGGGCTGCTCCCCATGTTGCTCATGCTGGTCGTGGGGTTGCCCCTGTACATCTGCGCCACGAGCAGCACGCCGCTCGCGTACACGCTCGTGGTCGCGGGGCTGAGCCCCGGCGCGGCGCTGGTGCTGCTGCTCGCGGGGCCCGCGACGAACGCCGCGACGATGTCGTGGGTCGTGAAGGATCTCGGCGCGCGCGCGCTCGCGATCTACCTCGCGGTCATCGGCGTGTTCGCGGTCGGGTTCGGGGTGCTGTTCGACGCGTTGCTGGGCGGGGCGATCCGCCTCGCCGAGCACGGGGGGGCGCACGACCACGGCGCCGTGGGTGCCGTGCAGTCGACCGGCGCCGCGGTGTTCACGCTCATGCTCGCGGCTGCGGTGGTCGTCCGGATCACGCGGGCCTTGAGGGCGAGCGAACGAGGGCGTGCGCCCGAGCCGGTGGGGGCGTGATCGCGGCGGGCGTTCTCGTGCGCCCGGATCGACCGATATAGTCGGACCGATGTCCTCCTCGACCGATCCCAGCGATGCCGCGTCCGGGCCCGTGCGCCCGATCGTGTTCCTCCACCTGCCCAAGACCGCGGGGACAACGCTCAAGGCGATCATCGAGGATGTGTACACACCCGGGAAGGTGCTGAACCTCCGCGTGGCGCAGGGCGGGGTGCGTCGCCTGTTCACGATGCCTCCCGCGGAGCGGGCGCGGTTCGATGTCGTCGCGGGGCATCTGGACTGGCGCGTGACGCGGCTGCTCCCCGGCGCCCGGGTGATCACCGTGCTCCGCGATCCCGTGGATCGGTTTCTCTCGTGGTTCTACTACGCGCTGCGCAACGAGAACGCGCCGCTGCACGCGGAGCTCAACGAGCTGGGGGGCGATGTCGGGCGGGCGGTCGAGAGCGGGCGCTACGCGCCGCAGTACAACATCATGACCGAGATGCTCCGCGATCAGGCGGCGGCGGGGCCCGACGCGGCGCTCGAATCCGCGAAGCGCAACCTCGCGTCCTGCGCCGCGTTCGGTCTCAGCGAGCGGTTCACCGAATCCGTTCGCTTGATGGAGCGGACGCTGGGGTGGCCCGCGACGGAGTGGGAGGACCGGAATGTCACCGCGAACCGCCCGCGCGTCGAGGACCTGAGCGACGACGCACGCGCGGCGCTCGAGGCGGGCTGCGCGCCGGACCGCGCGCTGTACGACTACGCCGCATCGCTGTTCGACGAGCGGCTCGCGTCCTGAGGGGTCAGTTCTCGATCTCGAGCACGACGACCTCGCGGGCCCCGAGCCTGGAGAGGGGCTGCCAGTTCGTCGCGACGCCCTCGTCGTTGGCGCGGGAGGAGCGGGGACGCCCGCTTCCCGAGACGACGCGGCCGCGGACGCGCGCACCGGGTTCGAAGCCGTCGACGGAGACCGAGAAATCGCGGAGGGTGGTCTCGCCCATGTTCGCGAGCACGAGCAGGCGCTGGCCTCCGAGCGTGCGGGTGTAGGCGAGCAGCGGGTCGCGGTCGGTCTCGAGGGGCTCGAGGGTCCCGCGGCGCAGCGCGTCGTGCGCCCTCCGCAGCGCGATCGCGTCGCGGTAGTGGGACCAGAGCGAGTCGGGGTCGGCACGCTGCTCGGCGAGGTTGACGACGCGGGTGTTGTCGTTGACGGGCGCCCAGGGCTCGCCGCGCGTGAAGCCCGTGCGCTCGGGGTCGGGCGTCCACTGCATGGGCGTGCGGATCTGCGGGTCGGGCTTGGTGCCGGTCATGCCGATCTCTTCGCCGTAGTAGAGAAAGGGCGTCCCGGGGAGGGTGAGCAGGATGGAGGCCGCGAGGCGGTTCTTCGCGAAGGCGTCATCCGAGGGCCCGCCCAGCTGGCTCATCAAGCGGTCCTGGTCGTGGTTGGTCAGGAAGGTGCTGTAGGGTGCGTCGTTCCTGTAGGCCGCGTTGAGGTGCGCGAGGTGTTGGGCGATCGGCGCGGCTTGTCCGCTGTTGACGGCGCCGACGATCGTCTCGGCGAGTTGGAACTCGAACGCGGAGTCCATCCCGCCCGGCACATACTGCTTGACCTCTTCGGTCGGGCCCCAGACCTCGCCCACGCTCCAGCAGTCGGGGTCGATCGAGCGGATGTAGCGGTGCCAGTTCTCAAGCCAGGCGATGGTCTCGGGGGTGTTCTCGATGGTCTCCCCCCGTTCGTGGAGGTACTTGATCGCGTCGAGGCGGAAGCCGTGCGCGCCCATGTCCTCGAGCCAGTGGCGCGAGATGTCCAGCGCCGTCGCGGAGACGAACGGGTTGTCGTAGTTGAGGTCGGGCATCCCGTGCCAGAAGAAGCCGTAGTAGAACTGCCCGGTCTCCTCCCGCTTCTGGTCGTGCCACATGTGGAGGTTGCGTTCCCAGTCGGGCTTCTGGTCGCGCCAGACGAACCAGTCGTGGTATGGGCTCTCGGGATCCGCCGCCTTCTGGAACCAGGGGTTCTCGCTGGAGCAGTGGTTGAGCACGAGGTCGACGATGACGCGGATGCCGCGCTGCTCGCATTCGTCGATGAGGCGTCGGAAGTCGGCGTTGGTGCCGTATTCGTTGTCGACGGTGTAGTAGTCGGCGACATCGTACCCGTGGTACGAGGGGCTCTGGGCGATGGGCATGAGCCAGAGGGCGTTGACGCCCAGGTCGTCCCCGCCCGGCTTGCCGTCGTTGAGGACATCGAGGCGCTCGATCAGGCCCGCGAGATCGCCCACCCCGTCGTCGGCGAGGGGGCCCTCGCTGGAATCCGCGAAGGAGCGGACGAAGACCTCGTAGAACACCGCGTCGCGCCACCAGTCGTGGTCGTCCGCGAGGGCGGGCAACGCGGTCGAGGTCGCGAGCAGGCAGGGGATCATCGCACGGCGCATGGCGTTCTCCTTTGCACGGGCGACCCGGAGGAGGCCCAGCAGGGGAGTCTAGTGCCGCGCGTCCCCGAACCGCTCTGATCCGTCAGCCTGGCTTTCCCGGCTGGTCACACCTGCGCGATCCGCGTGCGCATGTTGTCGAGGACATTCATGAAGTTGATGTACCCGTCGTAGGGCGAGTCGTAGGGGCTGAAGTATTTGTGGACATCCCCGTCCGCCCAGAACTTGGTGCACATGTAGTAGAAGTGATCGCTGGTGGTCAGCTTTCGCCAGTCCTCGAGCAGGTACTGCGCGTGCTCCGCCCGCTTGGGGTCGCCCGATTTCTTCGCCTCGATGATGCGGTCCTTGAGCGTGGGCTCGAGGCGGTACACCTCTTCGAGGGCGTTCCACTGCATCGCGTTGCCGCGCCACGCGGTGAGGTCGCGCTCCGAGTCCGCCCACGAGATGTACTCGTGCACATCGTACTCGCCCACGGGATCGAACCGATCGAGCACCTCGCCCGGGGTGGCGAAGTGGTTCTCACCCGGCGCGTAATCGAAGATCGCCTCGGGGAGCTTGTCGAGGAACTGGAAGATCCCGGTGTCGGCCCACTGGTGCTCACCGAAGGTCTCGTAGTCCATGAACAGGTTGCACAGGTACCCGTCCCCGTTGATCTGGTGGACCCAGCTCGCGAACTTCTCGGCGCTGAGGGGCCACTCCTCCCAGCCGCGGTTGCTGAAGCGGAAGGCGATGTCGTCGGAGAGGCGGAAGTTCTTGAGCAGCAACCCGAAGGGCTTGTCGCGGTCCGCGGTGATCGTGTCGCTCACATGGGGAGGGCGGTAGACATAGTTGGGCGAGCGATAGCCCAGCAGCGCGTCGGTGCCCTCGCACAGCACGCCCTTGAAGCGCGGTGAGCCGTCGGGGTTGCGCATCCCCGCGAGCGCCGCGGCGAGCTCGTTGGAGTAGATCAGCTCGGTGTTGCGGAAGACCTTGGGGCGCTGCCCGAACAGGTTCTCGATCTTCCTGGAGTGCATCTCGACCTGCTCTTCGAACTCGGGCTTCGAATACAGGAACGAGAGCGAGTGGTAGTAGGTCTCCCCCACGAACTCGCAGCACCCGGTTTCCGCGAGGTCCTGGAACAGGCCGATCACATCGGGGGTGAACTTCTCGAACTGATCGAGCACCGTGCCGGTGATCGCGAACGAGACACGGAAGTTGCCCTCGTGCCGACGCACCAATTCCGTCAGCAGCTTGGTGGTGGGGCGGTAGCACTTCTCCGCGACCTTTTCCGCGATCGCGCCGTTCTTCGCGTCCTCAAAGTAGAACGGGTCGGAGTCGAACACCGAATAGCGCCGGAGGCGGTACGGCTGGTGAACCTGGAAGTAGAAAACCACGGTTGCCATCGTCGCGTCCCCGCTGGATGAGCCCCGGAGCCGCATAAACGACCGAGGCAGACTGACTTGGGCGCGGGGTCATTCCCGAGCCCCCGCTCCTCGTACTGTACTGCGCCGAGCCCCCGTGGCAAGACCCGACGACCGGTTGATCGACACCGCGAGCCGGCCCGGGTGTGCACAGGTCCACGCTCGTGATGGCGGGTCAAGGGCTTTAGGTCCGTACGGCGCCGTAGCTCGCGATCGCGATCGGCAGCAGCACGAGGGGGGGCACGAACACGCCCAGCAGGGGCGGCATCCCCGGGATCGCGGCTGAGGCGCCCAGCACACCCCCCATCAGGGCCGTGATGAGCACCGGCGCCGCGATCATGGTCCTGCCCAGCACGCCAGTGGGGAGCCTGCTGATGAAGAAGGGCGCCGCGATGACCAGCGCGAGCAGGTTGGTGAGCACGACGCTGAAGCGTCCCCAGCGCAGGCGTTGGTACTCCGCCGCCGCCGCCGCGTCGAGCAGTTCGGGTCTGCTCAGCAGCGCGCCGATCTGCCTGAAGCTGAGGGCCTCGCGGTAGCCCTTGTACTGGTTCATCTGGAGGAGCGTGGGGTTCACATTGGTCTCGAACCGTTCGGGGGCGACGGGCCTCGAGCCCGGGCGCAGGTCTCGGGTCTCCGCGACGGGGTCCTCGAGCTCCCAGGCGCCGTCCGCCCAGACCGCTCGCGGGGCGCGGATCGCGCCCGTCGCGTGCCCCTGCTCGTCGGTCTCGAGGATGAAGACATCCGTCAGCGTGCCCGCGTCGGGGTCGAACGCGGACGCGTAGAGCATCCGCCCCGAGCCGTCCTGCACGAGCGGCACGCGCGACGCTGCGAGGGTGCGCTGCCCCGCCTCGTCGTGCTGGCGCGGGAGGAGGGGCGCGATCCGCGGAACGAGCAGCTCCTGGTTGGCGAGTTGCACGAGCGAGAGGCCCAGGCCCGCGATCAGGAAGGGGCGGAGCACGCGCTGGAGGCTCTGCCCCGCGCTGACCATCGCGAGGAACTCCCGGTTCCGCAGCAGCTGCACGCAGGTGAACCCCATCGCGCCGACCATCACCAGGCCCAGCAGGTAGTTGAACAGTTGGATCAGCCGGGGCCACCACAGGTCGATGATCACCAGCGTCGTCACCACCGCGTGCCGGAACGCGGAGGTCCCCTCGCTCTGGCTCAGCCCCGCCGCGACCCGGCTGAACCGACGCAGGTTGATCGACACATCCACCGTGACCACGAAGCAGAACAGGATCACGAACAGCACCGCGACATTGAGCACGAACTGCCGGGCGATGTAGCGGTCGAGGAGGCGCATGGATCAGGCGAGTCTATCGGCCGCGCCGGCGTCGATCACGATTCCGCGGGCACCAGCCCGCCCGCGGGGCCCCGCCGGGGGCCAGCGCCCCACGCAAAGAGCCACGCCGCGACCGCGAGGCCCACCCATGCCCCCGCGACGGTGTCGCTGAGCGCGTGCGCCCCGGCGTAGAGACGCGTCAGCGCACACCCCGCGGCGAGGGTGAGCATGGGCCAGCGCCAGGCGGGGATGAGCAGCGCGAGCATGCCGCAGCCCGCGTAGGCGACGGTGGTGTGCCCGCTGGGCAGGCCGAACCCGATCCAGTGGTCCTGGGCCCAGAGGATCCAGGGCCGGTCCGCGAAGCGTGCGACGCCCTCCGCGTCGGGGCGCAGCCTGCCGATGATGGGCTTGAGGACATCGGTGAGCAGCCCGCTGATGATGACCGCGAGCAGGACGAGCCCGCCCCGGTGGTGCCAGGGCTTGGGCTCTCGGGGTGTCGCGAGCGTCCCGAGCGTTTCGGCGGCCCGCCGACCCTCGGGGCCGCGCCCCGCGTCGAGCAACCAGAGCAGCAGTGCCACGCCGACCCAGGTCGGGAAGTACCCGACCTGCCTGAGCAGCTCGACCCAGTCCCGCGCCGCCTTCGACTCATCCAGCACCGCGCGATAAACCAGCGGGTCGAGCGACCACGCGATGAGGAACGCCGGGACAAAGACCGCGGCCCATCGACCCGTGACGCGGAGCCTGTGTTTGTTGCCGGTTCTCACGCGTTCACTCCGTCGCCCCGTTCGCGTTCCGGGCGCGCTCGTCGGGCACGCCCGTGTAGCCGAAACCCTTGAGCACCGGGCGTCCCTTCTTGGGCTCGTGCTCGAGCACGCCGACCGGCTCGACCCGTTCGAAGAGCCGTCGCCAGTCGGGCACGCTCCCGTCGAAGAGCACCGCGGGTCTGCCCCGCAGGCGATCGCCCACCTCGGGGTTCGCGAGATCGGTCTCCGCCCAGACATCGTACTGCGTGCGGCGCCCGTACCCGAAGTGCGCGCTCGCGGCGTACACCGTCGGGTGCCCCGGGAGATAGAACGCGAGTTGGCTGGCACGCCCATAGTGGATCGCGATGAAGACCGGGGGTTCGCCCGCTTCCGCCTCGACCTCCGCCGCGACGGTGCGCACCTCGTCGATGTAGGGCGTGATGGGCTTGATGCGCCCCATCGAGGCGGGGGCCGCGTCCGTGCGCACGAACCACGCAAGCGTCGGCCCGCCGACCATCATGACGCCCAGGATCACGAGACACAGGTGCCAGACGAACCGCATGGGACGGTCGTGGCGCACGATCCCGTCCGCCGCGCCCCACGCGGCGATCGGCGCAAGGGTGGCATAGGCCGCCATCGTCCAGTTCGCCTCCACCTGCGTGAACAGGGTGACGAGCGCGTAGAACCCGAGCAGGGGTGCCGAGCAGCAGAGCAGGAAAGCGGGGCCCGCCTCGCGCCACTCGGCGCGTCCGGCGCGGCTCGCCTTGAGCATGTTGACGACGCCCAGCGCGGCGAGCGCGGCGGTCGCGCCCGCGACCGCGAACTGGAGCCCGATGAACTCCAGTGTCCAGAGCGGGTGGTAGGACCAGCCCGCGTCGCCCCCCTGCCGCGCCGGCATGTCTCCGCCTTCGACGCCGAGATGCCCCAGCAGGTGACGCACCGTCGCCCAGTCGTGCTGGGCGTTCCAGACCGCGATGGGGACGAGCCCGAGCAGGGCGCACAACAGGCCCGAAGCGATCCAGCCCCCGCCCGCGATCCGGAGGTGTTTCCGGCGCACAATCGCGAACAGCGCGAGGCCCAGGGGCAGCAGCAGGATCGTGTACTTGAACAGGAACCCAAGCGCCAGCGCGAGGCCCAGCGCGATCCACGCGACGCGGCCGCCCTGCGCGAGCGCCCGCCACCCCGCCCACGCCGCGAGCGACCAGCAGGCGACATAGGGCCCGTCGATGGTCATGAGCGCGCCGGTCGCGAACAGGCCGGGCATGGTCTGGTACGCGACGGCGCTCGCGAGCATCAGGCGCCGATCGGGGAAGATGTCGCGCGCGAGCCCCGCGACCGCGACGGACCCGACCGATGACGCGATCATCGCGGGGAGGCGGACCGCCCATTCGACATCGCCGAACAGCGCGGTCGCGAGCGCGATCGCCCAGGCGACGCCCGGGCCCTTGGAGTAGTACGACAGCCCCAGGCGGCGGCTCCACTCCCAGTAGTGCGCCTCGTCCTCGATGAGCGTGAAGGGGTCGAACCCCGCGAGGAAGACGAGCCGAAGCGCGAGCATCCCCAGCGCGAACACGATCACGGGTGTCCACCCCGCGGGCCAGCGGAGGGGACGGGTGCCGCGGAGCATCGCGTGCGCTCCGGGCGCGTGCGGGGAGTCCTGCCCGGGTTGTTCAGTCGCCTCGCGGGTCACGCGTGCTCCGGATGCCTGGCGGAGGGCGTCAGTGCCGGGCCAGTCTGACGAATTCGTAGGCCGCGATGATGCCCCCCGCGACGACGCCCGACCAGAGCAGCGCGACGCCCCCCGGGACGCTGGAGCTGTGGGTGTAGCTCTGCCCCGAGGAGATGAGGAGGATCATCGCCAGCGCGGGGAAGAAGCTCCGCAGGTAGACCACGAGGGGGAGGCTGTCGCGCAGGCGCATCGCGGTGATCGCGCCGAGCATCAGCATCACCGCGGAGGCGACCGACATCGCCATCCGCTCCTGCTGCTTGCTGATGATCTCGCGCCGGAGCTTCGCGATCATGTACGAGAGGTCCGCCGCGACCGAGGGGACGAGATCGCCCCCCTCGCCCTCCGCTTCCATCGCGTGCGCCTCGTCGAGGAGCGTCGCGCTGGTCTGCTGCGCGAGCTGTTCGAGCGGGTCGCCCGCGAGGCGGAGCGAGCGGAAATCGCGTCGGGTCCGCTCGACGGGTTCGCGTCCGGGCCGCTCGGTGCGGACATCGACGAGTTGGAGCGCGAAGCGGAGGCTGGGCCCGCTGCTCGCCGCCTCGTCCCAGAGCGACGCGCCCTCGGCGCGGTCCCGCTCCTCGGGGCGCAGCCAGGCGAGGTCCGCGTAGTCCGTTGAGGGGGTCAGCTCGCCCCCGGCGCCGACCTCGTAGCGACGGACCCGGACCGGCTCACCCTCACGCACCAGGCGCATCGCGCCCCCCGGCGCGGGCGCGAGGCTGTCGGCGGTGATCTCGTACCGCTGCCCGCCGTCCCCCAGCAGGGTCAGCCGCCTCGTGTCCGCCAGCTCCCGGGTCAGGCGTTCGCGGATCCGTGTCCGCGCGATCGCCTCGGCGAGGCGCACCCGGCGCACATCAACGAAGTCGATCCGGTCCGGGTCGTCGTAGAGCGCCCGCAATTCGGCAAAGGTGAAGTACTTGGGGTCTTCCTCGAATGCGTCGGGGATGCGGATCGCCCGCCAGCGCCCCGTCTCGACCTGCCGCAGCCCCCCCGACGACGGCGCGTAGACCCCGTCTTCCATCTGCACGCGGCAGATCGTCTTGTCCGGATCGTCGGGGTCGGGGGTGGTCCAGAGCCACGCCTTCGCGACCGTCACATCGCTGTCGGCGACATCCTCGTCGTTGAGCTGCACCGCCGTCACGCGGTGCATCAGGTACATCTGCCGTGCGCCCAGCTCCGGAGGAGGCTCGATCCGATCGATCCGCTCCGCGTGGATCATGACACCACCCAACTCCGCGGCCTGCCCCCGCTCGATCTGGCGGATCATCAGCTGCGCGACATCGAGGCTGATCATCCGCTCCATCGAGTGCAGGAAGCGCGGGATCACCCACTCGTTGAGCGAGCTGAGCGTGCCCCCCAGCAGCAGGGCCGTGCACGCCGCGGGGACGAGCAACGCCCGGTGGCTGATGCCCCCGGAGTGGGCCGCGATCGCCTCGTTGTCCTGTGCCATGCGGTGATAGACGAGCGCGGCGCCGAACCCCGCGCTGAAGGGCAGCGCGTACGCGAGCATGGGGGGCACCGCGAGCGCCATGAACTTCACCGCGCCCACGGGCGAGAGGGCGCCCTCCGCGAGGGGCTTGATCGCGGCCGCGAAGGCGATCACGCTCACGAGGATCGCGGTCGCCATGAAGACGGTCCGGAACAGCTCGACAAGGGTGTATCGCCAGATCGTCCAAGGCATCGCAGCCAGAGGATAGACGGGGGCGCGGGCCCGCGGTCCGGGTCAGGCCCGGCCCACCTCGACCTTGCCCCCCGCGACATCCTTGATCGACAGGCCCATGCCCGCGAGCTCGTCGCGGATCGCGTCGGAACGGGCGAAGTCCTTCGCCTTCCGCGCCGCCGCCCGCTCCGCGAGCAGCGCCTCGATCGTCTCGTCGGGCTCAACGCCCGGCAGGAACACGCCGATCGCGGTGGACTTCGCCTCGCCCCGCTTCAGATCCAGCAGGCCCAGCACGCCGTCGAGCGTCCGCATCGCGGCCGCGTCGCGGGGCGTCGGATCGGGCGTCGCGTTGAGCCACTTGTTGATCTCGCCCAGGGCGCCCGCGATGTTCAGGTCGTCGTGCATCGCCGACGCGACCGCTTCCAGCACCGGGTGATCCCCGATCCCGAGGGTCGCTGTCTCGCCCCCGCCCGCGTCCAGCACCTTTCGGAACCGCTCGACGGTCTTCGCGCTCGCCTTGAGCCCCTCCGCGGAGAAGTCCGCGTTGGAGCGGTAGTGGGTCTTGATGAGCTCCAGGCGCACCGCCGCGGGCTCGTGCCCCTGTGCGAACAGGTCGCGCGCGGTGAAAAAGGTCCCCGCGCTCTTGGACATCTTCTGCCCCTCGACGCGCAGGAAGCGGGCGTGGAACCAGTGGCGCGCGAACCGCTCTCCGCCCGTGAACGCGCACGACTGGGCCCGCTCGCACTCGTGGTGGGGGAAGATGTTGTCCTCGCCCCCCGAGTGCAGGTCGATCTCGACGGGCATCGATGACCCGGAGCCCTTCTGCCCCAGGAGGCGCCGAAGCCCGCCCGGGATCAGCCTGCCCAGCGACATCGCGGTGCACTCGATGTGCCAGCCCGGATAGCCCATCCCCCAGCCCTCGCAGGCGGGGTGATCGGGCGCGGGCCACTTCATCAGGTGCGATTCGTCTTCCTTCCAGAGCAGAAAGTCCGCGGGGTGACGCTTCTCGCTCTGCGCCGCGTCGGTGACGCGTCCCCCCGCGCCCCCCCGGATCTTCTCGAGCGTGTTGCCGGACAGCGTGCCGTAGGGCGCGAACGACTCCACGCGGAAGTAGACCGCCCGCGAGCCGGGCTCGCCCGCGGCGTACGCCGACCCGTTGTCCAGCAGGGCCGCGATGACCGCTTTCATGTCCCCGACATGATCCGAGGCGCGGGGCATCAGGCTCGCGTCCTTCTCCGCCTCGGCGCACACCTTCAGGCCCAGGGCCTTGCCGTCCTCGACGAACCGCGTCGCGAAGTAGTCCGCGATCTGGTGCGGATCGCGCGGGTCAATCTCCACGCCCTCGGGGATCGTGCCCGCTTTCTTTGCTTCCAGCAGGCGCTCGCCCGCGACCGCCATCTTGTCCTCGCCCCCGCCGTCCGCGGCCGCGTCGTCGGTCATATGCCCCACATCCGTGATGTTCATCACATGCACAACCGTGCGGGGCCCGTCGTGCACGGCGCCGTCCGGGCCCTCGACCCGGCACAGCGGGCTCTCGAGGAACCGACGCAGCAGGTCCGCCGCGAGGAAGGAGCGGAAGTTGCCGATGTGCGCATCGTCGTAGACCGTGGGCCCGCAGGTGTAGAAGGTCACCCGTTCGGGGTCCGCCGGCACGAAGGCCTCGGCGCGCTTCGTCAGGGTGTTGTAGAGCGTCAATCGGTCTGCCATCGCGGGCATCGTAGAACGCGTCCCACGCGCCGGGGCCCTGTCCTCTGCCCTCCCCGATTCGGGCATCGGGAGGGTCCGGATACGGCAGAACTTGGCACCTCGACACCGATTGACTGGTCAATGCGCACCCGGGTGTCATCTTCGACGATGAACCGGACGGCACGGGGTGCGCGTGCGTTCCGCGCATCGTCGGCTCAGTTGCGAGAGGGGAACAGCACGATGAAGACCACGATCACGCTTCTCGCGGCCGGGTTCGCGGTCTCCGCGGCCCATGCCCAGATCGAGTACACCGCCCAGGACCGCTGGGTCGAGATCCAGGCCTTCTTCCCGACCGGGACGCAGAGCGACAGCCGCGCCGCCGATGGGTTCGGGCTCTTCGATGAGACCCTTTCCGCGACGCTCTCCGATGGTGCGGAGGGGTCCGCCTGGGCGTACGCGGCCCAGACCTCCTCGCTCGCGAGCAACGGCATCTCCGTGACCGGCGCCGCGGACGGCGCCGCGGGCCCGCCCGTCGGCATGAGCGCCGGCGTCGGACGGACCTCGTTCATGGTCGGGTTCACCCTCACCGAGGCGGCGGCGTACACCCTCGACCTCGATGTCATGGGCGAGTTCGCGAGCTGGTCCTTCCAGGGTCCCTCGCTCGACATCGACCGCCCGCTCGATTTCGCGGTCAACGAGCCCGGCGTCCACCTGACCGGCACGCTCGACGCGGGCGACTACGCCTTCAGCATCTTCCTCGAGTCCGGCGCCGCTGCGCAGGGCTTGGGTAGCAACTTCGCGTTCAACTTCAACCTCGTCCCGGCGCCCGGCGCCGCGGGCCTGCTCGCGATGGGCGCCCTCGCCGCGACCCGCCGTCGGCGGTGATCACGCGACCGCGGACGCCTCCGCGTGCGACACGCGGACGCGCACCACGCGGGTCGGCTCCGCTTCGAGGATCGTGATCGCGATCCCCTCGTGCACGAGCGTCTCCCCGGCGTCGGGGATCTTGCCCATGGTTGTCACGACGAACCCGCCCACGGTGTCCCAGTCGTCGTCCTCGGGCAGCTCGATCCCGATCGCCTCGAGCTCGTCGTTCGCGTCGTCCACCTCGACCCGCCCGTCGATCTCCGCGCTCCGCGCCTCGTGATCCACCACGACCTGCGGATCGGGCTTGTCCTCGGGCTCGTACTCGTCGCGGATCTCGCCGAAGACCTCCTCGATGATGTCCTCGATCGTGACCAGCCCGCTGATGCCGCCGTACTCGTCGGTCGCGAACGCGATGTGCACCTTCTGCTCGAGCAGTTCGCTCAGCAGCTCGCGGACGGTCTTGGTTTCCGGGACGAAGGTCGCGGGCCGGCAGATCGACGCGAGCGAGAATCCTTCGGGGTCCGCGGCGCCGCTCACGAGCCAGCGCAGCAGGTCCTTGAGATAGAGCACGCCCTCGATCGAGTCGATCGTCTCGCGGAACACGGGGATCCGGCTGTGCGTCGCGTCCGCCGCCGCCGCCTTCACCGCCGCGAGGTCGTCGGTGTACTCCAGGCCCTGGATGTCCGTGCGCGGGGTCATGATCTGCTCGACCGTCGTCGAACGGAACTCGACGACCGCCTCGATCATCTCGCGGGCGCTCTCGTCGAGGTCGCCCTCGCGCTCGCTCTCCTCCACGAGGCTGAGCAGTTCCGCCTCCCGCGCCTCCGCGGTCGTGCGCGCCGTCTCGCCCGTGAGGCGGCGCACCACCTCCGTCGTGAACGCGACCAGCCCGCGCAGCGGCGCGAGCACGACCGCGATCCCGCGGATGAGCCACGCGAAGACGATCACCACCCGATCCGCCGCGTGCTCCGCGATCGCCAGGGGGAGCGCCACGCTGAAGCCCCAGATGCCCACGCACGCGACGAGCAGCCCCAGCAGCGCGTCGAGCAACGCGATCCCGCCCGCCGGTGCGCCGGTGCCGTCCGCGGGCGTGCCCAGCGGGATCCCGCCCATCCAGAGCACCAGCGCGATCCCCGCGATCAGGTTCGCGAGCACGCGCGGGACCGCGACCGCCGCCGCGTGCCCCGGGATGTCGTCGAGGATCCGCTCGAGCCCGTCGCGCAGGCCCTTGTCCCGCGCCGCGGGGTCCAGCGCGAGCGCCTCGATCCCCGTCCGGGTCACCGATCGCAACGCGAGCTGGATGGTGCTCAGCACCGCGCCGACGAGCACCGCGACCAGCGCGATCCAGATCCAGACCGAGGGGCTCATCGCTCGCCCCCCTCGCCGGTTTGGTCCGCACCCCCGGCGCGAGCCGTGTTCTCGGCCGCGAACAGCGCCCCGAGCCCCGCCGCGGTCAGCAGGCGGTCTTCCTCCGCGTGCATGCGCGCAAACGAAGCCTCGTCGGTGTCGTCGAAGCCCAGGCAGTGCAGCACCCCGTGGACCGCGTAGAGCGTCATCTCGTCCTCGACGGAATGCCCGATGTCATCAGCCTGCCGCTGCGCCTCGTCTGCGCAGATCATGATGTCCACATCCAGGGGCGACCCCTCGGCGCTCGCGCCGCCCGAGAGATCGAAGGTCAGCACATCGGTCGTGCCCTCGATATCGAGATACTCCGCGTGCGCGCGCGCCATCGCCTCGTCGTTGACGATCTCGATCCGCACCTCGCCCGACGCGCCGGTGTGCGCGAGCACCGATCGCACCTGCGAAGAAAGCCGCTCGAAACGCGCGGCGTCCATCGCCCCCGATCGGTCGATCAGATCCACGCCGAGAGACGCCCCGCCGCGGCCCGGTTCTCGACCCAACGCATCGTCCTCGGACGACGCAGACGGAGGCTCGCTTGGTTCGTGTTCGTTCATGCTGCTCGAGTCCGGCACTCACCGAGGGGCCACCCGCTCGGTCCGGCGTTTCTCCGCCGCGCGATGCCCGGTTCCGTTGGCCGCGCCCCGATGGGTGCATTGTCGGCCTTCAGCGATGCCCACTCTAGCGGATCCGCCGCCCGAGTCCAGCGCCGTCCCCGGAGCCCGGATCGGGTGATCCGCCCGCCCAGCCCGACCCGGCGGGGCGCCGCCTGACCCTGTCCGCGGGGTCGCGCTTCACCCGCGCCCCGGCACCGCCGAGTCGGGTGCGCGATGAACCCCGCTCCCGGCATCTCCGCCTCCCTGTTTCGGGCGACCGATCGTCCCGACCCGGCCTCATCCGCGCGCCTGCTGATCGCCCGCGCCGAGGCGGAACAGGCCCGGATCGTGGGCGAGGTCGTCGATGATTCCATCGAGCGCATGGCCGAGGCCCGCGAGCGACGCGAAGCCGAGCGGCTCGAGGAGGAACGGGAGACGGACCGCCTCCGCGCGATCGAACGGCGCGAGCAGGCGGACGCCGAGCGCGTGGCGCGCAACGCGGAGCGTCGCACCGCGGACTTTCGCGCCGACCAGCGGGCGGGCGATCCGGAGGCGGGGGTGCTCGCCGATCGTGAGCAGGGCCGTGCCGACGACGCCCGCCGGCGCGAGCGGAGCGCGCAGATCGACATCCGCGCCTGACCGGGAACGGAGCGCCGCGAGTCGTGGGTCTCAGCCCGCCGCGGACCGCGGGATCGCGCCGACATGCTTGAGCGCGTCCTCGAACTGCGCCCAGCGGTCCTCGACATCGCCGGTGTAGCCGATGGAGATGCGCACGAACCCGGGCCGGATCCCCGCGGCGCGCTGCTCGTCCTCGCTGAGTTCGCTCGAGGTCGAGGCGCCCGAGCAGCTCATGAGCGTGTCGAAGTATCCGAGGCTGACCGCGTCGTAGCCGAACCGGTGGGTGTTCTGGAGATAGTCCATGAACTCGAACGCCGCGTCGCGCGCGCCCAGGTCGATCCCGAAGATGCCCCCCATCCCGAATCCCGGGTTCATCATCCGCGCCAGGCGCTCGTGCCCCTCGTGCCCCGGGAGGCCCGGGTACCAGACCGGCACGCCCAGCCCCTCGAGCCGCTCCGCGAACAGCAGGGCACGCGCGCTGTGCTCGCGCATCCGCAGGCCCAGGTGGGGCAGGCGCAGCGACAGGTCGAACGCCGCGGAGGGGTGCATCGTGGGCCCCAGCAGCATCAGCGACCCGTGGTGGGGGTCCATCAGCGAGGTCACGAAGTCGCGCGAGCCGCACACGGCGCCCGCGATGATGTCCGACCCGCCGCTGATGAACTTGGTCATCGAGTGGACGACAACATCCGCGCCGAGCTGCGCGGGGCTGACGATCAGCGGGGAGAAGGTGTTGTCCACGATCAATGCGGCCTCCCGCTCGTGCGCGATCTCCGCGAGCGCCGGGATGTCCGCGACCGTCAGGGTCGGGTTGGAGACCGTTTCGCAATAGACCGCCTTCGTGCGCGAGGTCATCGCGGCCCGCACCTCGTCGGTGTTGGTCGCGTCCACGAAGCGGACCGTCACGCCCATGCGTTCGGGCATGAAGTGCTCGAAGAGCGCGTGGGTGCCGCCGTACACCGTGCGCGCGCTGACGATCTCGTCGCCCGGTCGCACATGCTGGAAGACGGCGCCCGCGATGGCGCCCATGCCCGAGGCGGTGCAATACGCCGCCTCCGTGCCCTCCAGCGCCGCGAGATAGCGTCCCAGCACATAGACCGTGGGGTTGAAGTGCCGCCCGTAGAGGTAGCATCCCCCGGTGTCGGGCCCGACGGCGCCCGCGAAGATCGCGGGCATTGTCTTCGCATCCATCACCGTGAAGGTGGTGGAGGCTTCGATGGACATGTTCACGCCGCCGTGCTCGCCGAACTCGTGCTGCACCGCCGCCAACGACCGGATGGGATCAAAGCTCATACCCGAATTATCGATCCGTCGCTGTGGTGGTACAAGCAGAATCGGACCGGAACGGTGCTTTTCAGCGCGTTCCGGGGCCGCTCACGAAGACGGGGTCTCCGCGGCTGGCGGGTCTTCCTTTGGGTCGGCGCGCATGAACAGCGGGTCCCCCTTGCGGATGGTCTGCCCCACGCGGATCCCGTGCTCGGGGTGGGCCCAGGTCGCGAGATCCGCGAGCGGTGCCTTGAAGCCCGAATCGGGGTCGTCCGGGTCGTTGAGGGTCGAGCAGTCCCAGGTGCGCCACAGGTCCGCCATCTTCGCCGGCATCGCGGGATAGAGCAGCAGCGAGGCGATGCGGAGCGCCTCGGCGCAGGTATAGAGGATGGTCGCGAGGGCTTTCTCGCCGTGCTCGTGCTCGTCGAGTTGCTTCGCGAGCGTGAAGGGCGCGGTGTAGGAGATGAAATCGTCCACCATCCGGCTCAGCTCGATGCCGGCGGCCGCGGCTTCATCGAGCGACACCCGCCCGGTCGCTTCCACGCTCGTGCGCACAGACGCGGCGCTCGCTGCTGCGAAATCGAAGGTGCGGGTCGGGTCGTCGACCGGTTTGCCCGCCGCGTCGCGAGCGGCGAGCGCGATCGGCAGGGCCTTCCCGTCGGGGAACCCGAACTCCCCGTTGCAGGTCCGGGTGACCTCCCCCTCGAAGTACTTGTCGAACATGTTTCCGACCCGGCTCGTCGCGTTGCCGATGCCGTTGGCGAGGTCGCTGTTGTAGACCTCGATGAAGCGGGCGTGGGCGAAGTCCGCGTCGGTCGAGCCCAGGGGGCCCTGGGTGGTCAGGAACCATCGGACCGCGTCGAGCGAGTACCTGTCCGCGTACGCGCGGAGCTGGTCGATCTCGATGAAGTTGCCCAGGCTCTTGGACATCTTGCGCCCCTCGCTGATCCAGTACGCGTGCGCGTACACCGTCGCGGGGGGCTGCTCGCCCAGCGCGCAGAGCATGCAGGGCCAGATCACCGCGTGGAACCAGAGGATGTCCTTCGCCATCAGGTGGACCGCGAGCGGTTCGTCCCTGGGCCAGTATTTCCTGCGGTCGTCGGTGTCGACGATCGTCAGGTAGTTGCACAACGCCTCGATCCAGACATAGATGCGGTGCGCGGGGTCGTTGGGCATCGCGATGCCCCAGTCCGTGTCGCCCTCCTTGATGCGCCGGGAGACGGGGACCTTCTGCAGCCCCTGGCGGATCCGCCCCATGACCTCGTTCCTGCGCGCCTCGGGGAGCACGCGGATCGCGCCCGATTCGATCTGCTGCGTCAGCCAGCCCTCGTACTTGTCGAGGCGGAAGAAGTAGTTCTGCTCGGTCCGCTTCTCGAGGGGCTTCCCGGTGACGGGGCTGTTGTACTCGTGCTCCTGGGCGGTGGACTCGGTGACATACTCCTCCTGGGAGGGGTCGTACCAGCCCTCGTAGTCGCCCAGTTCGATGTCGCCCGAGTCGACGAGCTTCTGGATGTAGGCGCTGGCGCGGGTCGTGTGCCGGTCCTCGGTCGTGCGCACGAAGTCGTCGTTGCTGAACCCCATGAAGGCGAACGCGTCCTTGAAGCGCTCGGCGTTCCGGGTCGCCCACTCCATCGGGGTGACGCCGTGCTCGGCGGCGGACCGGCTCACTTTTTCCGCGTGCTCGTCGGTGCCGGTGAGGAAGAAGACATCGCGTCCGATGAGCCGCTGCGCGCGCGCCGCGACATCCGCGAGCAGGGTCGTGTAGCAATGCCCGATGTGGGGGCGGTCGTTCACATAGTAAATGGGTGTCGTGATGTAGCAGGGCGCGGCGGGATCGTCGGTCATGCGGCGATTCTACGGGGCTCGCGATCCGCCATCGGGGCGTCGCCCGATTCGGGCGGGGCGCGTGAACACGCCCCGGGGTTCCGCGTATGCTCTCCCCGAGCCGCGCGCCGGGCGGGCGCACTGGAACGGGAGCCTCAGGCGGGATGGAACGCGCCGAGTTCGAACAATCCGCGCTGGAGCACCTCGACGCGGTCTACCGCATGGCGTTCCACCTGGCGCGCAAGGCGGACGAGGCGGAGGACCTCGTGCAGGAGGTGTACGCCCGCGCGTTCCGCCCCCGCTCGATCGAGCGGTTCGTGGACAACTCGTCGGAGGGCGGCGGCGGGATGCGGGCCTGGCTCTTCGCGATCTGCCACAATGTTTTCTACAGCAGGATCAAGCGGGAGAAGCGCCAGCCCACCGCGGTGGAGTCGTTCTTCGAGGAATCGACCACCGAGCGGGCGCCCGACGAGCCCCCTCCCCAGTGGGACGGGGAGCGGCTCGATTTCGAGCAGGTCGATTCGACGCTGAAGGAGGCGATCGAGGACCTCAAGCCCGAATACCGGGAAGTTCTGCTGATGTGGGGCGTGGAGGGGCTGAAATACCGCGAGATCGCGGCGATCCTCGATGTGCCGATCGGGACGATCATGAGCCGCCTGCACCGCGCGCGCAAGTTGCTCGCGGACCGCCTGATGGATGACGAACAGGCGGTCGCGAACCTGGGGCTCCGGAAGGAGGATCAGGCGGGTTGAGCGGAAGAACCGGGCCGCGGGGGGCGGGTTCGCGGGCCGGGCGGTCGTTCGGTGTCGGAATGACCGGTCGGCTGCCGATTTTCCGGCGTCAAATCCCGGAGCACCCCGGAATAATCGGGGGCCTCGTTTGGCTCTGCTTCCGGGCGGGATCGGGTTTCTTCCCGGTCCCAAGGGTCTCACCGGGCGGTTCAGCGGTTCTTCCCGATGGGGGACCGAGCGAGCCGCCCACCAGTCAGAAACGATCCGTTCGTTGAGCGTGGGATCGCTCCCGGACGAGGAACATCAGAAGACGCACGGCGGCCGACCCGGCGGGGATCGCCGGGTCCGACCTCACGCCGCCCGGTTCGCAGGAAGATGTGTTGCGATGCCTGAGTACGACGATGCCAACCTGGTCCCGGATCCCGCGCGGTTCGCGGGGCTCGACACGCCGAGCGGCGACGCGCTCTTTCCGGAGGGTGCGGCGGACGGGCCGCGGGGTGCGGTGATCCGCGCCGCGGCGGACGGGGAACTGACTCCCGAGCAGGCCTCGACGGTGGACGCGGGCGATGCGATCGCGTTCGAGCGATCGCTGCGCGACGCGACCGCCCGCGCGATGGGCGGGGTGACGGCGCCGGCGGGTCTGTGCGAGGCGATCCTTTCGCAGGCACGGGGCGGGCGCCCCGAGGACGACGCCCTCGCGGACGCGATGCACGCACGGGGTGAGGAGACCCGGGACCGATCGTTCTGGAGCGCGGGACGAGGGGTCGCGGCGCTCGCGGCAGCGGTCCTCCTCGCGGTGGTGGGGGTCATGGTCTGGCAGGGCAACCCCGCTCCGGGCCAGGGTGCCGGTGCCAGCGGCGGCGCGCTCGCGACGATCGGCGGGGTGGACACCGCGTACCGGACGAATCTGGCGCGGTTTGTCGCTGACGAGCATTCCCGAACGCTCGATGATCGCTACGCGGAGCGGAAGTTCACCGCGAAGGTCCCCAGCGAGGCCGCGGACGCGATAAAGGCGGACCTGCACGGCGACCCGGTCATCCCGCCCTGCGGCGGCGCGACGAAGTTCGCGGGCGCGTCGCCCTGTGGCGTCCCCGGGAAGGGGCCCTCGGCGCACATGCAGTTCGTGCTCCCCGTGCACGACGCGAACGGGGAGATCGTCCCCGACGCGACGGGTCGCAAGGTGAGCGTGTTCGTCAAGCAGGACAAGGGCGAACTCGCGATCGCGGAGGGCACGACCTACCTCGTCAACGCCCAGGCGTGCAACCTCTCGGATGTCTACATCTGCGTCTGGCGCCGGGACGGGTTGCTCTACACGCTGGTCAGCGAGGGTCGGAACGAGCCCATGTGCACGAAGTTCCTCGCCCAATTTGGGGTGGAGCCCCCGGACCCCGCGAACTCGATCTGACGCGGGACCCGCACCAAAGCAGCGGTTTCGTGGATTATCGGACGATGCGGTGTCTCCTGCGCGATGGGCAGGGGATGGCCGACCGATCGGGCCGATGAACCCCTGTCCCGTGCTCCGCGTAAAATAGAGTGGAGGCCGGGCTCGATCGGCCCCCGGCCGAGCGTCCCCGACATCCGGGGGCGTAATGGGAGCGAAGGAGCCCTTCCATGCAACGACAGCACACCCCGACTCTGCGTCCGTTCCGCTCGCTCGCGATCGCGTCGCTGGTCGCGGCCGCGTCGCTCCCCGTTCCGCTCGCGTCGGCACAGAACGCGCTGGGCGACGGCCGGGCCTTGGACAACAACCTGAGCACGCGCGGGCGGTACAACAACGCCCGTCCCTCGCTGCGTGATGAGCTCGCGTTCCGCAACTCGGTCGTGACGGGCAACGCCCCGAACGGGCTGAGCTTCCGGGGCGATGTGGGCTACCGCGCGCCGGGTGAGTTCACGGGGCAGCTGGGCAGCAACGACCTGTTCAGTTTCCGTCGCGATTCGCTGCAGAGCGGCATCGCGGGCATGGGCATCCGCGGGACCGAGGCGCTGCAGTACCAGCTCGCGCTGACGACCGGTGCGCAGCCCCCCGCGAACCTGATCGGTCGGTACAGCGTCAGCCGCGCCGGGACGAGCCCCGACGCGGGCAACATCATGGCGCGGACCGATCCGACGCAGACGAGCGGGCTGATCCAGCGGCCCGCGATCGATCCCGACGCGGACGACCGGGGCACGCTGCTGTGGATGCTGCGTTCGCCCTCGGCGTACATGTCCAACTCCTCGTTGCAGACCTCGGCGCTGCGGCAGGTCGAGACCCAGCAGGGGGGGTATTCGCTGACGGCGTCGCCCCTGCGCGGGGTGCGGCTGAGCCCGATCCCCGAGCTGACGGCGCAGCGCCAAGCGGAACGCGAGGCTCAGGAGGCGGCGGACAACGAGCCCCAGTTCGGGCGTCCGTCATCCCAGGATCCCGAGTCCCCCGCGCGTCCCGACGACAGCGGGCGGGAGGACACCCGCCAGTCCACGCGCATCAGCACGCTGCACAGCGACCTGATCGGTCGGCTGAACCGCGACGCGCAGCAGCGCGATTCGGACGATGTCTTCGCGGGCGGGCAGACGCTCGCGGAGCGCATGCGCGCGATGATGGAAAGACTCGCGGGCGTGGAAGACGAGCAGGCCGAGGAGGGCGATGCCGCTGGGAGTGACGAGCCGCGTGGGGACGAGGAGAACGGCGATCGGGACGACGGCGAGCGCGGGCGCAGCGTCAAGTTCGACGCGGAGACGATGCGGATCCTGCGCGGCGACGGCACCCCGCTGTCGCGGTTCATCGATCCGAACGAGGTGGGGCGGAATGTCTACGCCGAGCACCTTCAGGCGGGCCAGGAGCTGCTCGCGGAGGGGCGCTACTTCGACGCGGAGGAGCGGTTCGCATCGGCGCTGGGCATCAAGCGCGGGGATGTGACGGCGCAGATCGGCCGTCTCCACGCGCAGATCGGCGCGGGGCTGTACCTCTCCGCGTCGCTGAACCTGCAATCGCTGGCGCTGAGCCGCCCCGAGGTGTTCGCCGCGAAGTACGCGCCGACGCTGCTGCCCACGCCCGAGCGGCTCGAGGCGGTCATCGAGGTGCTCGAACAGACCATCGACGACACGACGAGC